>JAEHJW020003561.1_pt1 | contig 20757 bp, 15 predicted proteins | sample 9271431 | NCBI WGS metagenome assembly JAEHJW02 | reverse complement strand
AAACTGGCTCCCATTGCAGGAGAGCGGGTAAAGCAACATAATATAGATAAATTTGAAGAGCCTTTACAGAGAACGAGGGATTCAATAGCCGAGCGTCTAAATATGGTTTCCCAGTTCGATACAAGCTCTCATGACGCCGCTTTGGCGGCTATTAAAGCTAGTACACACCCAGATATGGTGAACTACTCGGACTGGAGAGAATCCGAACTAGCTAAGAATGCTAATGGGGCGAGTAAGTCTCAATTAATAGATCCAAGAAATTTTATTAGAAAATACACCACTGATCTAGTGAACCAGAATAAACTTCTTGATCTCGATGTGGAGACTCGAGGTAATGTAGCGAAAGCTCGAAAACAAGCTGACATAGCTAGGATTATGTTGGATGCTACTGATGGTAATATGGCGAGAGCCGCACTTGGTCAGCTCCAGTCGGATCCTAAAGGGGCTAGAGCCGCTTATGAGAAGGAATTTGGAAGCAGGGCATCCTACCTTGAAGATGATATTCACCACTTCCATCTCGGAAATGCCATGGAATTTGAGAACATCCCTATGATTAATAGGGTTGTTCAACATCTGCAGAAGGGTAGATCAAAATTTTTACTAGCTAAAAAGGGATCTAGTGTAAAGTCGGAACGAGCTAGACTTTATCCCACCTTAAGGAACTTGGTTGGAATGTCAAGTATGGGAGAGTTCGAATCAATACGAAACCAGCAATTCCCTAAAATGATATATGGACATGGATCTCTAGCATCATTTCCACATTTGGGTGGAGTTCATCCTCATGAGATTAAGGAGTCTACTAATAACTACTACGACACTTTAGTAAATGAGGGAAATCCAACTGTCTTAAGCTATAGTAGAGCTAATGAGGCTAGTACTGGCTCTACTCCTACTGCAGATAAATCCACTCACGAGGCTGACTATAGAGCAAAGATGTTACAGGAAGGTGTAGATCATGGAATTCTATCCTCCAATTACACTCCTAGTACCTATGTAAAAGCTGGATTGATGCGTCATGCACTGAGACTTGGTTGGAACGAATTTTCTAAACCTCATGAAGAGGAGGATGACCTGCCTGAATCTCATAAAGAGGTTGTTCTAAATCCTGCTCACCCCTATCATGCCCCTTTCATGAGTTTCATGGAGCACTATTTAACCCAACCCGAGAATCATGCCAAGATAGCTAAAGATGCGTCGTACGACCCAAATAATCCAGCTAATGATGAGCCTGTAGAGTCTCCGTCTGATGCGCCATTATGGTCCTTAGCTAAAAACTATGACAAAAATAATGGTATTATATCCCCTATGACTGAATTTACGCCTGAGCATGTTAGGGGGGCTGTGAAAGATATGTGGCCGGTTCTTAAGAGATTCAGTGAAAATCCAAGTAAAGTTTTCGCAGTAGGCTCTAAAAATTTTGGAGATAGAGATAAGTTAGGTGAGATGCTGGGTATAAATCCTGTAAATAGATTGTCTCATGTGGTCTCTCAAACCCAGATAGGCGCGCTTCCTAGAAAAGCTATTTTGGATAATATATCGCGACGCCATGTTGCCGACCTTCATCATATCGTACTTCACACAGCCCAAAATCCATTAGAGTTGTTTAGAAATGTCCCCGGCAGTACTCACGATACTGGGCCTAGACGGACATCTCCTAGGACCCTAGAGGATATTAGAAACCTTAGAAAAAGTTTAACTGGGGGTAAAGCCTCTAAATTAGTCATCAAGAGACTACTAGAAGCCACCCATCCAAACCTGTATAATGAGGGAGTATCTAGCTTGGAGCTTAATCAGATGATAGACGCTATCGATCATAATATGACTGGGCTTGCACAGGTGATAAAATGACGAAATTTACTAAGGAACTTCGGGACTCAATAAATAGTAGGATCAATCATCTAGATATGTTTAACTCCTACAACCCTCAGATTGAGGAAATGGCAGATAAGAACGACGTTAGAAATAGGGATGTGAATCACCACATAGACAGGTTCTTCTGTGGAGATGGTCCTGATGAGGTACATTGGGTAGTATGAGCAGATCAAATTATGAGCAAGATGATCAATTATCCGTTTATAACCGAGCCAATGGAGAGGAGTTTCCGGGAAAACTTTTCCATAGGCTTCACCTACCTAAGTACATGTCTACGGTCATTGTGGATGCAGATAGTTCTAAATTTGGGTCTAATCCCCATACTAAAGATCCGCATATCCATCAGCTACCCTATATGATGATGAAGCACTATGGAGCTAGAGGGTACGCTAGGGATCGTGTAGTAGCGCATAACCTGGCTACACATGCCATGAACGATAATATCCCTTCTGCTCTGGAGGAGTTGACGGACTTAGCCCACCACAATGACCAAACTTTTGGAGGGGATGCAAACAAAGACTCAATAATAGAGGATTTAATTCATATTTTCTTTAAAACGTTGGATGAAAATCATAAGTCTGGAAGATACACCATAACTGATGCTAAATTTAACGCATTGATGGGCATGTTTGATCTGATAATGCATAATAGACAAAAGATGGCCCGACGATCTTACAATTTGAAGGACCCGAACCAGTTTGATCTACATGATTTCTATAAAATAAATTATCTTAAGGGAAGATCTAAGAAGGCTGAAGATTATATTATGAACTCCCATCCTAAAGTCGTGGATGTAGATCCCGTACGGGATCTACATGACGATACGCCTATTATAGGGAACATACCTGGCGGAGACGAGACTAGGGTTAACCCCTTCTTCTTGTTCGGGGACCCGACCTCAACTCAATCCAGCGAGCCTCTAAGGCCTTCCAGAGGATTTCCTTCGTCGCGATTACACTTGACGATTCCCGGTGCTTCCTCCTTACATAATCTCGAAGAGTGTCTTCAATAGTGTTAGTAACGTAGTACTCTTTTACAGTAATTGAACTAGACTCTTGTCCGATACGACGAACCCTAGATATGGCCTGCTCTATAACCGATGGGTTATAGTGCAGGTCAGCCAAATATACAATGTTGGACTCAATGAAAGTCCAACCCTCCGCTCCGGTAGCTATCGTTGCTAAGAGAATTCCGTTTTCAGAACTCTTCCAGTTCTTCAAATTCTCTATACGTTCTTTCTCTGGTATTCCACCATAGAATTTATATGCCCGATCTTTTAAAAAGTGTGCGAGATAATCCACACTTTTCTTCCACATAGTAAAAAGAACAACTTTGGATTTCTCGTTATGCAGGTCAGCTAATATTGTAGAAAGTTTTGTACTGATCATAAAATCGGCTGGACATTCAGTGTCCATGAGATCTGGACTGGTGGCTATTTGAAGCAGTCTGACAGCATTGGAGGCTCCGGGAAGTGTAGTAACCATAGTCCCAGTATGCTCAAAAACTGCCAGATAATTACGTTCCATCACATTGTATTTATGCTGTTCATACCGGGAGAGTTTGATCTCTGTCGTTACAGTAGAGACGTTAGGTAGGTCCAGATAATCCTCGCGCATGCGCCTAAGAATGTATGGATCTATCCTGGCCTTCAAACCATCAGGGTCCTTCAGACCAATCACCTGTCTTATTGTGGAATAGGGGCTGTATCCCATTTGTCCGAATTCCTCTACAAATCCCCAATAAGATCCAAAACTGGGTGGGTCTACTACATATAAAAGGGGCCAAAGTTCGTCGAACTTATTTTGAACTGGGGTTCCGGAGAGCATCCATCGATATTCAAAGTACTGCGTTCTGGCTAATAATCTTAGTTTGTTCGTACGTTTTGAATTCCTATTCTTAAATGCGTGAGCTTCGTCACAAAATAGGATATTACCAGTCTTATTTGGGAGTTCCGATGTATCTAATGAAGAATTAGATACTAGAGATACCCCATCGCAACTCTCTCCCCATTTCATATCATAATGGTCGCAGTACCCCCTAGACCTCCATTCATTCATCCACACCGTCTTCAAACGAGGGGGGATTATACCCAATGCTTTTATATTCTGCGATTGGGATAGAATTTTTATAGCTTCCAACACTTGGATTGTTTTTCCTAACCCCATGTCGTCCGCTAGAATAATTCTTTTTCTCTCGAGGAGTTGTTTTACCCCCTCATCTTGGTATCCAAATAACATAACCCCTCCTTTTTTAACGCCCTGTAGACAGCAGTTTTAGTCTTTCCAGATACTTTAATGTAGTCAGCTATAGAATAACCATCCCGACAGTACTGGAAATACTGCTTTAGATTCGGATACTCTTTAAGGCTACTGTCTAGATCAATAGAGTCCGTCCAGTTGAGGTTAGATTCATCAATAGTGTCATGCTCCTCTAAAAGGGAGCATTCTTGTACCTTGTGACGTTTAATCAGGTCCCTAACGTAATTTACACAAGATGTCCACAAGTACCCCTCAGGACATTTTGGATGGATGTTCTCTACCTTCTTTGAGATGAGGAATACGATAGAATCAATATCCCCCCTCTCAAGACCATGGTGTCTCAATATAGGGTGGAATTTACTCCACATTCTAGAGGATATTTTGGTTAAGGTTGCAGTATCTATTGTAGGTTCCCCCAATCTTTGCCCCACTTAGTGTCTACTTTCCATCTCATAGTTCCTTCCAATCCCTCAGGGTTCTCCATTATTTTAACTATCTCACTAATTAGAAAATCCTTCTGATCTTCTGCCACTTCAAATAATATACTATCATGTACAGTTAGGACAGGTCTAACGTGCTCTCCATGAAATCTGGCCTCTATATTAGTCAGGGCTTTAAGACAGATATCAGCACCCGTACTCTGGATTGGGAAGTTAACCCCCTCACGCAAAGAGGAGTTAACGGACTCGGCTGTGAATAAAGACCAATTTCGGCGCCTATTATACGCAGACTCTGCATAGCCCCGCTCTCTCACACTTTTCTTCGTATTCTCGATCCAAGCATGGAGCTGAGGGAACCCCTCATGAAACTCTCGTACAATGGACTCCGCCTGCCTCATTAGAACCCTACCATCGGAAGCCTCTTCTAACCTACCTTCCTCGAGTAGGTTAACCTTCAACTGGTCTGCGATAGCCATAGTGCTTCTACCGTAGAGCATTCCAAATCCAACGAACTTTGCCATACCTCTCTGAAAAGCTGTTATAAGTTCAGGCTCCCTACCGTACATTTTACTCGCGATAAGTCTGTGTATATCCTGATCCTCACGAAACGCCTGTATCATAGCTTCGTCACCTGAGATGTATGCGGCAACTCTCAACTCTAGCTGTGAGTAGTCACACTCTACCAGAACGTAGCCTTCAGGGGCAATGAAACTCTTTCTGATCTCCTTCCCAAACCTTTTTGGGATATTCTGTAGATTGGGGTTCCTGCATGCCAGTCGGCCAGTCTCAGTTCCAATCAACATAAAGTAGGCACGTACTCTATTATCTAGGTTAAGCCTAGTTAGAATTCCATCTACGAAGTTTCTGGATATGACTTTCTTCTGTCTTGCGTCTCGTATTTTCAAGCATACCCCAGTAAGATCATAAGGAGCCAGTGTCTCTATAATATCGTAGCCAGTTTTTCGGCCCTCCTTAGGAACCGGAAGCTGAAGTCTATCGAATAAAACCTCAGCCACTTGTTTAGGGCTATTTATATTAAAATCCCTTATACTAAGCTGGTCTCTAATTTCCACAATCAAAGCCTCGACCTCCCGGTCAAGCCTTAATTTAAGATCCCTGAGATATGCGCTGTCTATACAAACACCTCTGGAATGCATCCTACGAAGCGCATCTGAAGCAGGTTTAAGAGTCTTGTTATAAACTTGGCTCTGATTAGGAGTAAGATTATTAAACAGATCCTTATATAGATACCAAGTAACTCTAACATCATAGTCCAAGTACTGTATCATGCTTTCTAAGATCTCGGGAGAAGTTAATACTCCATCCTCGCTTATAAAATTTTTCAAAGCCCCACCATAGTCTGGTAGAGCATAAAATTTTGTAGCCAGTGATTTTAGACCGTGAGTTCCTCTACGCTCGTCAGTAGAGTAGTGAATGATCATAGTATCATCCATAGACCTGAATTCTTTGATACCTAAATTCTGATGTATCCAAAGATCATCAAATGAAAATGAGTTGTGACCTACTAGGTTCTTTGATGTCTGGAATATCGATCTCACCCCATCAGAGTATACAGCGTCATTTATACAAATTAATGTATGTGTATCCGTTGCAAATCCAATCATGGATATGACTGGGATAGGCCCAAAGTTGGTAGCATATGGAGAGAGTAAGTTTGTCTCTATATCATAGGATACATGTGCATATCCGGCTAGATGCTCATTATAGTAGCTAAGAATAGACTCACTATCTGAGTCCAGCTTATACACTTGTATATCGTGCGGCCCTGTTATCGGATTGTAAGTGTACCCAAGCGCAAATCGATGCAGGCACACCTCAAACTCTGGATAAAGTTTCTGGTTCTGAATTACCTCAATTGGGTGATAACTACATAGAAAACTTCGTTCCCTCTCTGTGAACATAAGCCCATTTATGTCCTTCATTGAAGTTCGCTTTAACCTTGGTATCATACTTTTAATAAGGGAGGATCCGAACAATAGTGTAATAGTATTCTCTGGTATCTGAGCATAATAACTCTCAATCGCTTCAGATATTTCACTATCTGTGTAGGCCTTCTTATACTCTGGCAACACTGACTTAATCTCATAGGTGCATGGTATAGTTCTTTTGAAAACCTCCTGAACTAGCATCCCATCTAAGGACATAAGTATGCCCTTCTTAGCTTTGTCTCGTAGCGTTGGGGAAAGAACTAATATATTCCTATTCACTTAAACCTCCTTGTAAAAATGGGGAGGAAGTCATTGGACTCCTCCCCACGTGGTTTAGCTATCTATTCGATACTAACCTGCAGGATGGCAGTGGAAGACCTCAGGGCGCTCTCGGCCCTCATAAGTCTTAGTCCGAACGTCCACGACCATCGATCTGCCGATATATGCCTGCTGATCGAAGTCGAAGTCCTTCGATGGGTTCTCGCCCAGAGCCACGAGGGTCTCTTTAAGAAGGAAGAGAGAGTTGGGCTTAGCAGTCGTGATCATTCGGATAGTCTGGCCTGCGCAATCTCCATCCGTGATCAGGAGTGTCCAGTAGAAGTTATTGAAACCTCCCTTGGCTGAAGGTTTCTCTTCTACCTTGATAACTTCTACGAGGTAAGATCCACTTGGCACTGGCTCGGAAACCTGAGAAAAATCGATAACTGGCATTAGTTTGTTCCTTAGTTGGCTGTATTAGAGTTGGTTGTTTTAGGTTTTAGTTGGGTTGTTTGACGTTCTGCATAATTTGCAGTATTCAGAATTTCAGTGATGGTCGGGTTTTCAAATACTTTTGATAGTGTACATCCCTCAGTCCTATCTTTAGCCTTCAATCCAGGTGTTTGGGATGCTGTAAAAGTTCTTACTACCTCCTTATCCTTCAATTTGATATCCATGTACGCAACCGCGTCCACGATACCCGTTACTTGTACACCCAACTGTCCTACGAGTGAGGAACACGTGTAGTTCCTTCCAAATGTGTCAGTCTCAATCTTTGCTAAACATGTAGCAAGAGACAGCTGGGATATATCTCGTAAATCTTTCAAAAATGTTCGAAGCTTCGCTCCAGACCGCCCATAGTCAGCGATCTCTGGTGCGGAGTCCGGATCTTTACCCCTCTCAGAGATTGTCTCTCTAAGAAGCAGGTAATTAAGTTCGCTCAGTGAATCTACTACTACGCACTTGTAGAAGTTCCTCAAAAAGTCTTTTCTAGCTAAGGATCTTATGATATTAGAAGTCTCAGCAAAAGATTTTGGCTTATACACCACTAATTTGGATGTAGCCACGCTTGAAGAGTAAACCTCCGAGGACTCCGAAAGAATATCAGACGCATCAGAACAATACACACACTTACTCTTAATACACAGGGTGCCACCCTCAAGGTCAAGAAAAAGACAAGGCATAAGCCTCTCATCCACTACCGATGTCCCTATGAAGTGAGTTTTTCCCGTTCCCGGGGATCCAAATATTATCATGGATCCAAGTTCTCTAGGTTCTACTATCATTTATTTCGTCCTCCCATTAGTACTACAATTCTGTTTCAAGTAAAGTTCCGGATACTGAATAATTTTTTTCAATAGTCTCACGAACATTTCCACCGGAGGACTGTACATCACACAGATGCTTAAATGAGCAGTACGCACAATGATCTCCGGGCACGGAGTAAAATCCAAACTTATAAAAATTAAGTAAAGCTGTAGCCTCTACTTGAAGCTCCCGTTCCGCCTGCTTTAGCTTAGATACTATAATCTCCTGCTCCACACGTTTGTACGCTGGAAACTGTCGGATCTTATCTAGAAATTCAGCGTACCTAGGGTCTGCTAGGTCTATTCCGCACCTCTCTGCAGTCTCTACAAAGGACTTCTCGGAAACATTAGCATTTCGTATTGAGAGTGACCCATCCTTGTTGACGGCTGGCTCCACGTGACTAACTTTTCGGAGAATGTTAAAAATGAACCCAGATGCTGTGAGTCCATTCTTTTGCAAAAGCAGTAGGTATGAATACATCTGTGGATTATTATTAAAGAAGTGATCGGAAGGAAAATTTGTATACGTTTTGTGATCAATGATGTACAACTTTCCAGTTTGCTTTTCAAGCCACAGGCTATCCATCTGACCTGAAAACTGGACATCCCCAATAGGTGTTTTGACTTTCATACCTAGCCTCTTCTCAGAGGAGATAGTTATAAATCGTCCAGAGTCCATGACGGATACCCAGTCATAGTAACCCCTGACCATACCAAGACCCAACTCCTTATGCTCATCGTCTAAGTCTCTGCTTACTGACCTCCACTTAGATGTCAAGTATTTTAACGTTCTACGATCATTTGGAAGTTTGTAGAAGCCCTCCAAAACCTTATGCATAGCGGTCCCAAATGAAAAAGCTCTCTGCTCTATGCTAGGGGTTAGAGACCGTAGTCCAGCCACATTAGAATAGTAATATTTCCTAGGACACTCCCTCAACGTCATTCTCTGGCTCGCTCGGAGAGTTATCGTCGAAGGTTCTTTTACTAAATCTGATGAACGTTTCTTTTTGAATCTTCGAATAGCGCTGTTTGTCGAGGAAATATAACGCATGACAGTATGCCTCCATGGCGTGTGTTGAACTAAAAGCTTTTCTAGTAATGTTATGTCTCTTGAAGATTGCTTCCTTGCAGTTAGGCCCTTGGTAGATTACAGGTATTCTGAAAATAGTGAAGTGAAATTTCCAATATCCGAAAGCTTCATAAAGGATTGGGTTAGCAACCATAGACATATAGGGTTTCTCAATTATGACTATGGTAGGAGACCACATTATAAAATCGGGAATGTACACATAGTCTTTAGGAAACTCTACAGTATAATCTACTAACGTCTCTGACTTATGGTTCCAAAAGCAGAGACCCGTTGATTTACCGGGATCTATGGAGAGTATATTAAAATCATGGAGAGTGTCCAATGCATCATATTTCTTATCTAAAATATCTGAGGGAATATCAACTGGGGAAAATTTAAGAACCGATTTTTTTCGTATGTCGGACTGTTGCATGGAACTGATTTTTAGCCTCCGAGGTATTAATAATAACCTCGATCACGTATAAGGACTCTAAATTGTTTTACGAACTCTACTCTAAATATCTTACCTCGATTGGGGAGATAAACTCTGCTGGTTTCCACTCAGTTAGGTGCCCATTTCACGATGACTCTCATCCCTCTGCGGCGTTTAATTCACATAATGGGGTATTCATCTGCCATGTTTGCGGAAGTTTCTCCGTACTGAAGTTCGTAGAAGAGATAGAGCATGTTACTGAGGCTGAGGCATCGGTTTTATTAGATAGATTCTACAAGTCCTATACTGATTCCTTCGGACCAGATTCATTAAATGGCGGAGAAAGTTTCAGTATAAAAAAAGTAGTATTTAGGACCGATTGGGATGCATTGTATCTAAAATCTCAGAATTTAATGAATCCCACCTTACCTATTGTAGCACATTATATGGAGTCTAGACGAATTTCCTATGATACCTTAGTAAAAGCACATATAGGTTTTTTGAGAGCTGAAGATACAGAGTGGGGGAGGGATAGTCTAATCTTTCCATATTTATATAAAGGGAAAGTCACAGCGCTAAGATATCGAGACATCAGAGGCAATAAACTCTCCAAACCCGGATCTAGGTTCATCCCATTTGGTTTAGACTACCTAACCGACGATAGAGTAGATGTATTATATGTAGTCGAAGGTGAGAGTGATTATCTAGCTATGCTTGAGCATAGTAATCTCCCCGTAGTCTCTACTCCCGGATCCATGTTCAAGCATGAGTGGTCCAGATTTTTCGGGGAGTATTCCAAGATATTTTGTATCCCTCAGGACGATAATGCGAGCCTTAAAATGGCTTCATCTCTCCGTTCAGTACTTCCTGAGTCAACCATACTAAAACTTCCTTGGAGATCTAGAGATGAGGGTAAGGATCTTAATGACTGGTTCAAACAGCATACGGATGAGGAGTTTAAATCATTTTTAGAGATATCAATGCCGTTAAAGAAGAGGATCCTCACCACAGCTGAAGTTTTAGCTATGGAAGATGAGGGTATCGAGTGGTATATCTCAGATTGTGTATCTCCGGGTCAGATTGGTATTATAGCTGGAAGCCCGAAGTCAATGAAGACATGGTTCGCTATGAACTTAATATCGTGTTTAATAACCCCGTACTCTACATTTTTAGGAAATGACCTCTGGATTAATCCCTGTCCACAGCCTTTAAAAGTATTATTTGTCCAAGAAGAGGGAAACGATGCAGACATTAGAAACAGGATTAGAAGTACAATAGGGGATAATCCAAACCATACTGAACTGTTCTGGAGTATCCGTAATGGTGTTCGGTTAGATTCAGGTGCTAATTTGGATGTTATAGAGGAGGTTATCGATTATAATAGAATTGACGTTCTAATACTAGACCCTATGCAAAGGTTGCACGCATGCGACGAAAACTCCTCTAGTGAAATGGCGCAGGTCTGGGCGAATATCATCAGACTTCAGTTGAAATTTCCTAGACTAGCTATAATAATCATACATCACTTTACAAAATCGTCTAATATTGAACACAGATGGAATGCTCTACGAGGAAGTAGTCGCTTGGCGGGAGAGGTGGATTTTGGATTCTTTCTAGAGCAGTTACCTATTGAAGATAGACCATTTCCGGGTATCAGATTCTACGCAGATGGAAGGCTAATGTCCTCCGAGACGATCGAGCGATTATGGACTGCAGAATTTACTAATGGGCAAATGAGGGTAAGAAATGGCGACTAACATAACACTAGTTGGTGTAATTATCAATCTCTTCCTTTTTGTGGCAGTACTGAATATACTGAAACAGTCCGTTAAGGGGTCTAAAAAATCCTCTAAAGTCTCTAAGGAAGTCTCCCGAAAGTTGAGATACATACAAGAACTATCGGACAGTGTAGCGTCTCAATACGAACGGATCCAAGTATGCTTAAAGGTTATGGAGTGTCTAGAGATCTATAACGAGTCTGATATGTGGGAAGACAAAAACAGTCCTCCAGATGCGGATTGTGTCCTGAGAGCGGAAATGTTCATATTCTGGATGTTTAACAAATTTGATACTTTAAAAAGCGATGATATATGTGTATTTCCTACACTGGATGGTGGAATCAATATATCTTACAACTCCGATATAACCTCATTTGAAATCCAGCTAAATCCAGAGACTGAGAAAATAAAACTCTCTTGGAAGTTGGCAGGTAAGCTAGACTCATCTGGGGTCTTTACCGAGAGTGAAACCCGAGACCAGATGGTGAACATGCTAACGTCAGGACAAATTTAATGGGCACGTATGATCGATATCTATCAGACAAACTATTCAATAGATTAAGATCTATAAAAGAATCCTCGGATGTATTCGATCTATCCGAGGAAATATTCTTAGCTAAGGAATTGATAGCTTCTCTACTAGAGCGCAGGGAAAAACTTCTACCCCACCTTAACGAAGCTGTAGTACTGAGAAAACCGATAGAGGAGTCTATAAAACTTTTAAATGCTCCTACACCCACTTCTACGGAGAAGGCTCGAAACATACTTATGGATGCGCTCAGGTCGATAGACAACATTAATTCCGTCTATCTGTCCGAGCAACAACTCTTGAATTCCATGGAGCAGACTAGAAAACTGGTGGAATCCCTCATGAAAGTGACTGTAGCTAGAAAGATGTTTATCTCATCTAGCGAGATAGACCATCTTATGTCTGCTATAGTTAGGGCTATATCCCAGACCGTGAAAGATAAGGATATATTGCAAGAATTGGTGTATAGTATAAAAAGCATTGGGGAAGCTCAGAATACTGGCAGATATTTATCTGCAGGTGAGCTTCCAAACAATATTTTAGAGGTAGAAAAGTGAGTTTATTTGATAGACTAGCCAGTGAATTAGAATCCAAAACAATTACTAAAAATAATTTAGGTAAAGATAATTTAGGGCCTGTAGAGTTTTGTGAAAAGTATTTTAACGATAAGTTCGCTCCTGAGATAAAGAATGTCATGAATTCGGTTCTGGAGAACCGGGTTACTTTAGTACAATCCGCCAACGCAGTTGGTAAAACACACTGCGCGGCTAGAGTAGCGTTGTGGTGGTATTTGGCTTACAATGACTCTAAAGTGTTTACCGCATGCCCACCCCCTCTTGAAAACCTCGAGCAGTTGCTATGGGGCGAAATAGGCGCTGTAATTTCAAAGTTCCCTAAAGTTTTTGAGGGTCATAATACTAAATCCTTAAATATCTCCACGACGGATGATCATTATCTAGTAGGAGTAGCTATTCCTAATGCATCTAGCGTGGCAGATAGGAAGGCTAGGTTCTCTGGTAAACATGCTCCACACCTGCTATTCATTTTAGATGAAGGTGATGGTATTCCTTGGGATATTTATGAGGCTATTGAATCCTGTATGTCTGGGGGTATAGCCCGATTACTGGTCCTATTCAACCCCAGACAAAGAGGAGGACCAATTCAGAGGCTTGAGAAATTCAACTCAACTAAGCTGATTAAACTCTCTGCCGTAGAGCATCCCAACGTTATTAGTGGTGACCCCCTCCTATATCCCGGAGCCGTTACAAGAGAAACTGTTGTAAGCAGGATCGAGGGTATGACTATACCCGTCCCGGACGAAATGTTACAGGATTATGAGGACTCAAATGAGTCTCTATTCGAAGTTCCCTATTATCTAAGGGGTTCATTGGCGGATCCATCTAAGTTTCGAAAAATAATGGTTCCCATTTTCTCCACGATGGTAGCCGGGGAATATCCTCCTACATCCTCGTATGCAGTATTCTCTAAGGAATGGCTGGATAAAGCTTTTAAACCTAGGTTGATGTCACATTCTGGGGAGAAGATAGCTGGATTAGATGTAGCTGAGTACGGTCAGGATTCGACCGTATTGGCTATGCTTCAAAACAATGAGATAACTAGAATTTGGTCTTGGACCGGACTTAATACCCTCCAGACCTCTGAATATGTAGCAGAGATCTTAAAGAAAGAGGGTTGCAGGAAGGTTGTAGTTGACGGAAATGGTGTGGGTTCTGGAGTATGGCCCCTTCTACATAAATCTGGACTATCTGTATGCAGGTTCATGTCTACCAACCGTCCTAGCGCTGGTGCTGGTGAATATGGTACATTTGCAAATGCTAGGGCGGAGATGTACTGGAGATTCAGAGAATGGATGGAGAATGGTGGTATCATATTTAATGATCCACAGTTAAAAGAGGAATTAGAAGCTACAACTTATGAAATCCGAAATGGCAAGATCTATATCTGCTCAAAAGACGATCTCAGGAAAAAGCTTGGTAGATCCCCGGATAGAGCAGACGCCTGTGCGTATTGTTTCTACGCAACATCCTCGCATTATATTGAAAGTACTCAAACCAAATGGCGTCCTTTAGAAAAAGAAACAATGGCGAAAAGCCTAGACCTAACGTTTCCCCGACCCCTGGAGTGGGCAACGGCAAAGTACCGCCGATTTTCAGACAACCCCAATTGCATAACCCGGGATCTGGGTACGGATCAATCCGACAGACCCGGGACGGGGTAAAAACAGATGATTTTGGAATTGGTGGCAGTCTAGATTTTTATCGCCCAGCTGACCACAGGAAACCTCAAAGTTTTATCCTATCTATCATAGGTAGGATATTTAAGAACCGGGGGATATCTCCCGGTCAGACTACTCTAACTACCCAAGAGGGTTCATCTGCAGTCTCCCCGTCCCTATTCCAGTTTCAGATTTATGATCAAATATTTCAAAGACAACAGATTATTTCAGACGTTCGCTCCATGGTTATTGAGGATCCTCGAGCAAAGAAGGCTGTAGATAAGTTCGCAAGGGAGTCGGTAAGGGGGGGTTGTGTAATTACTCTTAATCAGGAGATCCTTAGAGAGAGTGTGGAGTCACCCGAGATAACTGAAGAGAATGCCCAAAAACTCCAGAGCATTGATTTAGCTGGAGGTTCGGACGCACTTGAGGCTCCGGATCAATCACAGCTTGGTAGTAATAATACAGGCACAAACCAGCCCAATATGAACTCTCCTGTGGGTCCCTCCAACGCTCAGTATGTACCTCAAGAGGAGTCTATAGAGGATATTCCAACAGAGGCCCAGAGGCTTCTAACCCCTCGCCCAGTAGGTGAAGCTGAATCCGTACTACCCCCACTTCCACCCGAGATCATAGCTAGATTAAAACAGGCTCAAAATGTACTATCTGGAGTTCAGGCAATAGTCAATGGTAAAGTGGAATCTTGGGCAAAGATGCTCATTGTAGAGGGAGATCTCTTCCTGCAGTTAGTCATATCCGAGGAAGGGCAGTTGGTAGATGTTAAGCGCATGCCAGCCGCCGCCATGGAGAGAAATACCGATGATACCGACGAATTCATAAATCCCATGGAGGCTTTCTCTCAGGTAGACATTATGACCAGAGAGACCATAGCGCTATTCCCGATAGGACTCATGCATCATATACGCTGGAATCACATCGACGGAGAACGATATGGGGAATCTGAACTTATATCTTCGCGAAGAATTAGAAGGTTGTTAGAAATAGTGGAGGAGGGTCAGGTCATCAGGAGGATGACAAGAGCCGCGCCTACACGACTATGGAATATTGGAAATCAGGTCGACTCTGGAAATATTGATGATATCAAGGAGTTCAAACAAAATAATGGTTTTGTTGATGGCGCTAGGGATATATATGACCCTACCGAGATTGCTAAAGACTTTTTTGGAGATGGTCTCGTTACTGTACAGACGGTAGATACTGAGGGTGCTATCGGTGAGATAGAAGATATTAACTACTTTGCCAACCTCTACACTGCCGCAGGTTTGCCAACCCCCTCCCCTATCTATGGATTCGACGCATACCAGATAAACCGAGATATTATGGAGGATATCCGAGCTGAGTGGCTAAAAGAGACTCAGATATTGACTGGGATGATGGAACAGGCAATCCGTTGGATTTGTGATACTGCGCTGGCGTTAAATGACTTTCTACCTGAGTTAACCCCTTACAAGATAGCTTTTTCAATTTCTACAGTAGAACTCCCAGCGGAGGTGCAATCTAGAGTCATCCAAGCATATGAATCCGGATTGCTCTCTCAAAAAACGGCAGTACAAACTATCGCTGAGTATTATAATATTAATGATGTTGATAATGAATTGCAAGCGATCCAGCAGGACCATGACAGACAAGATCAACGTGCACTTAATGTGGAGATGCAAAAAAACTTCATTCTAGCGCAACGTGGCGGTCTTATAGCCGCTTCCACTAAGGGTAGGACAGCCCCATCCAACGAAGCCCAATTTAAGGGAGGAGGAGGGGATGGGGGAGATGGTGGGGATCAAGACCCCGCACCTGAACCTGCCCCGGCCTCTTCTGGAGGTAAGGAAACTGTACCATCCGGGGGTATTCAAGTTGGAGGCGTCTCAACTGAAGCTAGGGAAGAACAGGGGAGAATTTAATGGACGAATTCGAATTTGAATTAGGTTTGGATGCACTGCTCCCTCCCGGGGGTGAGATATACAGAAGTGCGGTAAGCTCACCCTCGGGAGATAAAACGACGTTAGGTGCACAATTAGTTCATCTCTTCACCCCTAGAACTTTTACACGATCTCCAGAGAGTCGGGTTGATCCTAATATCTATCTAGGTATAAGGGGAGGGAGACCTACTCCTGCAATAACAGCTGTGCAACTTAACGATATGATGAATTTTGAAGATCCTAAATCTCCCTATGCGGGTAGCCACTTCTACGGAAGACGCGCTTTGGGCCATTTAAATTTAAATTTCGTTAAGGGCACCCCATCTAAAGTACAGACCACAGCTTTGGAGCATTTGAATCCTTCAAAGTACGCCTTATTTCATGCAATATCTTATCGTAATCGGCTACCAGATACTGCTGAAAGACCTTTTGTTTCATATGCAGGAAGCCCACCATTATCTAATTCTCAACCTTCAACCAAAGTTCGAGCATTTATACCACCTCAAAATTTTAATGGCGACACTGCAGGTTTTAATTATAAAACCGGGGAGTTCGATACTCTAGACGATCCTGAAATGAATTCACCTAGAGGATTTAACTACCCAGAATCATTTCACTCTCTGATGGGTGAGGGGGATGTAAAAAGTGCTCTAGGACTGGGACATAGGCTCGATACAGAGTATGAACCATCCGAGGGTAATACCCCTGAAAGCCCTTTCTACCGTATGGGAGGTAGAGACGATAGGCGTTACAGATTTAAGAAGATAATAAATGACCAGAACCCAAAAATAAAGCATCTTATCTACGCAGTTCTGGATCCATCCGCATCTAAAGGCAGTGCGCCTACCCACTATGGGGCTGTGACTAGGGTCGGTGGCTCCATCTTCCATCACAGTGAAATTGAGTCTCTAAAAGATTTGGAAGATCATATCATTAACTTTGGGAAAGAGGGGCATCAGCCTAAAACCACTACATGGGGAGCTGTACCATTTACACCTGAAATAGCTCCAGTTGACAGCTATCGTGATGGAGGAGAACCTATTTTTAGGCCCATTGATGAAGATACGTTGATTAAAACTAAAGCCGCAAAACTTCCTAGAGCTTTTTCGTCTGGAGGGGGAAGTTTTGGACTCATCCGTACTCCGGGGATATCTATACAACCCAAGCGTTCCGAACCAGCTAAATTAATAGTATCTAAGAAAGTACTGGCTGATAGGGGATATAAAAGGGGTGTTGGTGGAGACGTCGTGGTGCCTGCTAAGGATTTACTAGATGAGGGTTTAGGTTCAATAAGTTCTGAAGTTGGCTCCAAAATTCAAGGCTTAGCAGTTCAAAAGTACCTGAAAAAAGCCGCAAGAGTGATGGGGTCTGTTGAAAAGCATCATAAAATATTTAAAAATCTACTGAGTACTATGTATAATAAGGAGAGAACCCCACATAGTTTGGTACTGGATCCGGATGCGATTACAGATAGCCACGTCACGGGCCACTTGTCTAATATACTATCCGTAATTGGAAGTACTCTCAGATTCCTTAATTATAAGAAACACGTCGATATTGAAGAGCCTAAGACTCTTTCAACCCAGCGTGTTCCTGTCGATGAGATTGAATCGGGTAATAATCCCAGCGATCAGGAAATGGGAATAGCATCAAGGTCTCTTATGACTATGCCCGAGCTACAAGATATTAAAGCAGTCCTACCTCAGAGTTTAAAAACAGGAGAACGTAGATATGGTGAGGGTGATGAAAACAAACAACGAGTTTAGGGTTGTTATTCCTCCAGCCTTCGCTTACTCGGATTCAAAAGACGTTTACTTCTTTAATCCAGATTTTAAAACACTTGATTTTGATTCTCCTGCTGTAGGGGACTCTATACTAGATTTGCACGATACAATAGCGTTTGATGAGGAAATGAAACCTCGTGGCCTTATTGGGCAGTTGGCTCGTCACATCATAGAATCTGGAAGACTAACCACATCCACAGGTCGATCCCAACTATTCAAAATACTTAATAATTCTATCGAGCGTTCAAGGTCATTTGCTAAGGGTTTGGCTAAAGCGCATGAATCTGCCCTTCAAAATAATCTATCCGACTCCCAGAGGCGCTCTCCCTATATTGAAGCGCCAGTTTCTCAAGGGTCATTTCATGATATTTTACAAGATCTAGAAGACCTTCGTAATGATCCTGATGCATTCAAGGTTCCTAAGGATGAATTCCACACTATGATCGGTGGAACTAAATTCCAAGGGGTCCCAGAAGAGGAGACCGAGACGGGTCCTCAAGTTCAGCTTCACCCACATGAGCACCAAGAACTTCTTGATTTTCTCGATCAAGCCCACGCACACATGCGAGGTGCTGGATCAGTTCACGCCGCCAGATCCTTCTTGCGTAGGGTTAGACAGTTCGGGAACTACGCTCCCCCCTTAGAATCTGATCACGCTCAGTATCGGGTATGGCCTCTTCTGATGAGCCATATGAGGAATCAGATTAAAAGTCGTCTGGAGTCAATTGATCCACAAAATTCGTTCTTTGGTATCAAGAAAACTATAGAGGGTGAATCTAAGCTAAATCCTCATTACCAGGATCTTAACAGGTTCACACGTGATGAACTTGAGAAGTACCGAATTGACGACGCATCTAGAGGATCGGGGTTGTATTATGAGGGCAGGCAAGTACGTCCGGATGGGACTTTAGGGGAGCCTGACTCTGTACACGCTAGGATAACATCCAATCCATTTTTGCAGGACGTTCATACCGCTTTAGGCAAGCATCTCGCAATTGATCCAGCCAAATGGCTACCACAGGACAAAAAGGTTGCTCACCACCTTCTATCATCCTTATTTGTAGACGAAATAGGCTCCAAGATTCCTTCATATAAAGTGCACTCAGGCTCTACATATATGGGAAATGAGGAGGACATTCGTCATCTGGATGCTAATGTTCAGGGAGCTAAGCATGCCCCTACCCTAGAAGAAATTCTATCCTCACCAGAATCTTTACGTACGAGTGAGGAAAAAGAGTTCCTAAATGGCCGAAGGGTTCGATTAGTTCCAGGTCTGCATGTTACTAAGGGGGGTATCTTTAGGCGAGTTACATCTAAAGAGATGTTGGGACAGGAGCAGGGTGATTTAGCTAGAACTTCGTCTGGAGCTATTCAGCAGGGTGGGAGTTTTCAAAACAATCGGGCTATCCCAGCAGTAATACCTGAGCATAATCTTAGATTTGAAACCGGCACAAATCTGACAAATTTGATGCGAGTTAACCCTAGGTTAGGCGGTATACATACTCAGAAAGTACATGCTCCGGGCGATATATTAACTTCTCTAGACCACGCTAGCGCTTGGGAGGATACTCCTCACAGGACTTTAGCAGAGACTGCTGAGAACGCCAATCCTTTGCACGATCCAGACTATCAAGCGGCAGTAACTGGAGCATATGTCCCTCAATTGACATCTGGGGAGGGATTGGGGGAACGTGAAAAAGAATCTCATATAGACTTTCTCCATGACTTGCTACACTACCACCATATAAATGGGGGTGTTCAGGATATGGTCAATCATATGCTGACTAACCCTGCTACTAAACCTTATCCATTTGGTCACGGAACTAAAGATGCTTTAGAAACTAAAGTATCCGACAGTGATATTAATAAGTTCATGGATATTGGAAATCATGATGACGACTTCTCATTAGATGAGCCAGATTCCTCGGAACCCTACGAAGAGGAAGCCCCATCTGAATCAGTACCTCCCACAGCTACTAGGATAGCAGAATTACTACACAATAGAATTCGTGATAAAATATCTGGCATTCCATTTGGGTCCTCGTCTATTCTGAGTGGTATACATCAGAATTCAACTAAACAAGTACCCGAGATAGTTGATGCTGATAAGTTATACAATCCAGACTCTAATACCTTTCACCCTGCTTTAGTTAAAGCTACTAAGTTGTTAATGGGATCTAAACCAGCCACCCAGTATTTAGACTCCGGCACAGCTAAGGCTGTAGACGTAGCCAGACATGGTATGATAACTACTCTAAATCCAAGAGTAGACTACGTAGATGCTTATAATCAGTTAAGAGGCTCAGAAGATAAAATTCATCGTGGGAATGACTCTACAAGGGAGTCTATGGCATCCAGACTTCCATTGAATACTATCTTGGACATGTACCATCATAACATGTTCCGAAACCAGATAGTTACTGATTTAAAATCTCCTGCTCCAGGTGAACCCTCACTAGGACCATTTGACACCCCAATACATATGAATCCTGAGGAAGCCAAATCCGCGTTTCATATAGGAGCAAGCGAGGCCCAAAAGGCTATAAGAGACGCAGTTCAGGACGTTGGTAAAGTAGGTAGAACCCCGCATCCCGTATTCAAAAATCTTCTAGGTAATCGTATAGACTCCACTAACTATGGGGATCTTTCGGCTAACTCAGCTAGTCCTGCACCATCCGCTACCGATAGTGGTGAGGGTAGATACCCCTCTGATGCCCTCCATATAACCCATCCCGTCAGCGGGGAATTTATGGGCACGTTAACCAGAGCTAGCACGTACCCGGCTGAGGGATCATGGATATTCACACAGCATCATCACGAGCATATAGAGCCTATAATCCCATTATCTAAGGAGCTTGGAGATGTTGTTGATAGTCCGGGGCGTCTGGCTCGTAGGGAAGCGGAATT
>JAEHJW020007738.1_pt1 | contig 20786 bp, 26 predicted proteins | sample 9271431 | NCBI WGS metagenome assembly JAEHJW02 | reverse complement strand
TCACCGGCACGCCCGCGCCTGGTCGCGCAGGACGGCGTAGTCGCTGAGCATCCGGAGGATCATCGCGCCGTCCGGCAACGCGGCGATCTCGTCGACCGCGCGTGTCTGATCGGCGCGGCTGTAGGTGACGACGGGTGGGCAGGCGATGGCGGCCTCAGAACCGGCCGTCGCGCAGCCGTTCAGCCAGAGCGTCCCGATCAGCAGGACGGCGGGCAGCGGCATCGAGCATCTCGCGCTGGATGGCATCGTTTCTCTCCCGTGTGGCAAGCCGCTCGGCCGCACGTCCGGCGCGTTCGCCAGCCCGGCGCAGGTTGAACAGGAACAGCAGGGTGGTTGCGGCGGCGAGGATCAGGCCGAGCGCCTTCCGTCCGAACCGCGTCCCGAGGACCCACCCGATCACGGCCGCCTCCCTGCCGGGGTGGTGGTGATGAGCCGCATCCAGATCATCACGAGCGTGACCGCCAGCGAATAGGCCGGCATCCAGGCCTCGGGGATGAGGCGTGGCAGGTTCGGGTCGGTGGCAAGGATCGGCAGGACTTCCTTCAGGACGTCCCAGAGCGGGGCAAGGCCGAGGACGGTGGCGAGGATCAGCGTGCGCCAGCCGCGCAGGCGGTTGATGAGGGCTTTCATGTCAGGTCTCCTTCGATGCGGAACGCCGCGGCGCGCGCCCGGTGCTGCTGTCGTTTGAGGATCAGGGCGACCGCCGCCACAGCGATGATCGCGACGAGCGCCGCGAGAGCCCAATCCGGGAGTGGGGTGGCGCCTGCGAGGACGCCGCCGCTGCCGAGGGTGGCGGCGGCGCGTGTCGTCTGGGCTCTGGCGGCGCCCTCGGCGGCTGCGGCTTTCGCCGCAAGCACCGGCCTAAGATCGCTGCCGGTTGTCACCACCGCCATCGCCGTTGCGCGGGCCTCGACACGGGCGACGCGGGCCGTCCAGCCCCGGCCGAAGGTCGTGAAGGTCCGCAGCCCCCGCAGGAAGGACATGCGGGTGGCACAGGCCGCTTCGATCACCGGCAGCGGCGCCTGTGACCGCGCCGCGGCCAGCGTCACCGGCCCGATGCGCCCGTCCACCGGCACCTTCAGCGCGCCCTGCAGCCAGCGCGCGCCGCGGGTGACGCCGCTGTTCACCCCAGCGTCGAAGGCGACGATATCGAGGCCGGCGGGGAGGTCGGAACAGGCCAGCGCCCGCCACTCGTTTGCGGTGTAGAGCGCGATGGCGTCCGCCTCGGTCAGTGCCCTGATGTCGAGGCCCGGGTGGCTGCGCTTCGAGATGCCGAACTTCGTCTCGCCACCCGGATCGCGCGGGTCGTTCACATAGCCGCCTTCTTCGTGCAGGACGAAGGCCATGCAGGCGGCACGGTTCGCCTCCATCTCAGTTCCTCCCCTTGGCGAGATCGCCGAGCGTGGCCTTGATGTCGCGGAGATCGGCGGCCATGCCTTCCAGCGTCGAGCGGGTCGAGGCGCCGGTGATCTCGAGCGCGCGCAGCCGGTCGGACTGGGCGCGGATCTCGACGCCCTGATCGGCATCGACCTGCGCGTTGGCCCGTTCCATTGCGGCGAGGGTGGCGCGCAGTTCCTGCGTGGTCTGGTCGAGCCGGGTCACGGTGGTGCCGACCCAGATGCCGCCCGTGACCAGCCCGACCACGATGGTCCAGGCCAGGCTGCGGCCAAGTAAGATGCCTCCCGGCTCTCCGTTCAGAAGTGTCATGGCGGCCTCCTGCCGTCGGTTGGGGTGATGTCGGATGGGTGGGACGGCCCGGCGCCTCAGGCGCTGCCGGCAAAGCCGATCTCGAGCGTCGCGAGATCGTCCCAGGTCCAGGGCAGTCCGGTGGCGGGGTTGAGGTCCCAGGCGCTTTCGAGCCCCTCGATGCTCTGGCCGGTCGGCGCCTGCGGGGCGGCGTCGTAGTCGGTGCCCCCGATCCGCAACCGGTTCACGATCTGCGCCGGCACCGGGTTCGCCACGGCGTTGCGCGCGTAGCTCCGCAGCACCACTCGGCCGATGGTGCCCGGCATGGCGGCGCCCGGCGCGAGCGTCGAGGTCACCGCCTGGCCGGCGGCGCGGGCATAGGCGAAGGTGGCGAGATCGGCATCGCCCAGTTCGGCATGGCCGCCGACGGCGGTGGCCTCGGCCCCGGGCCCGGCGGGGCGCAGGATGCGGAAGCGGCGGCCGCGGGTGTCGGCGTCCGAGACGAGCACGTTCGAGAGGAAGAAGCGGCCGTTCCCATCGAGGAAGTTCGCGCCGCCGAAGGCGAACTTCACCGGGGGCGCGCCGTTGACCTGATCGCACTTGCTGACGACCTGGCCGAGCAGCGTGCCACCCACGTAGAAGGTCACGCGGTAGTCGTCGATATTGCCGTTGACCGCGGCGCCGGTCTCGACATGGACATCGAGGGTGAAGAGCGTGGCATTGGGGATGCCGTCGGCCGGTGCCCCCTTCGTCGTGGCGCTGGTGCCGTAGAGGGTGGTGTAGTTGAAGGTCTTGAGCCCGTTGAGGAGATCGACCGTGGCGATGTCGGCATTGGCGACCGAGACCGTCCACATGTATCCGTCGCCCGCCGACGTGGTGTCGAAGTCGTCGTAGAAGCAGTCGGCGTGGATCCAGACCGCGTTGATCGCCGGCAGGGTGATCGCGGCCTCGTCCGAGGGCCCGAAGCGGAGTGCATGATCGGCCCAGGCCGGGTCGAAGCTGCCGGCGACCGAGGCGTCCTCGGTCCCGCCGAGGAAGGCGGCGCTGTTCGTGATGAGATAGTCGGTCATGGGGGTCTCCAGCGTTTGCGGTCAGGGCGCGGCCTCGAGAACGAGCTCCTGGTGGATGACGCCGAGCCCCGGCGCGCGGGCGTCGAGGATCAGGGCAAGATGCGGGACATCGACGCCCGGACCGGCGGCGAGGAGCACGAGGTCCTGCGCCAGAAGGTCGATCCCCGGCCCGGCGCAGAGGACCAGCAGTTCCTGGCCGCCGACCTGGACCTTGCCGCCGAGGCTCACGCGGAGCTCGCGGAAGGCGCGGTCGTCATATCCATCGCGCGTGGCCCGCACCCGGATCGCCGCAAGTTCCACGCCAAGCGGCGGCTCGGGATAGTCGGCATCGGTCAGGCTCCAGCCGGTGGCCTGCCCGGCGGGGATCACCACCGCGGCCGGTTCCAGCGTGGCCTCCGTGTCGGGATCGACCCAGTGGATGCGGATCTCGTAGGCGACGCCGGGCTCGGGGCCGATATCGCCGGCGGTGTAGCCGTCGAAGACCGCGCTGGTCTGGCTCAGCCGGTCGCGATGCGCCCAGGTGAGTGTTGCGGCCGGGGTGGCGAGCGTCCGGAGCCAGAGCCCGTCGGCCTGGAGCCGCCCGGGCGGCAGGGGCCGGATGGCGCGGGAGGCGAGCGTCACCGCGTCGGCGGGCGCCTGCGCCAGCGGCAGGGTGCCGAGCCCGGTCTGGGGCAGGAGCTTCACGGATATGGTCTCGCCCGCGAGGTAGGAGGTCCGCGTCGGCCGCGCCGCACTCTGCCAGCAGATCACGGGCGTGCCGGCGGCATGGGCCTCGGGGACGGTGTCGAGGCAGCCGCGGGCGACGGTCAGCGTGTCGGCGCTGATCCCGTCGATGCGGACGAACTCGTCGCTGATCGAGGCCAAGGTTCCGGTCACCAGATCGGCGAGCCCGGTCCAGTCGCGCACGGCAACGAGGGTCGCCTCCGGATCGTCGGAGAGGTCGGCGTCGAGCACGGCCGTCGGCACGAAGCCCGCGGGATCGTCGGCCGTGAAGCCCGTGCCCGCATCGATCCAGACCTGCGCGGTCAGCGCGTCCGACGAGGGCCGCTCGCCCACGGCCATCAGCGCCCCGGCATCGGGGTCGGAGCCAAGTTCCGCATCCGCCTGGGCGTGGCCGAGCTCCTGCACGATGAGCCAGTAGGGCGCCTCCGCGACCAGCCGCCGCGCGAGCGGCTTCGGCGCCGCGACGAAGGACGAGGTCACCGCGCCCCCGTCGCCGCCGACGAGCGCGGTGGCGGCCAGCGCGAAGGCGTCTTCGACGATGCGGAGCCGCACACCGTTGTCGCGCCCGTCGCCATGGTCGATCTCGACCACCCGGGCGATGACGCCCTCGAGCCCGCGGCGGGGGTTCTCGAGCCGGATCGCATCGCCGGGATCGAGGCTTGCGCCCTGCCGGTTCACGGTGATCTCGCCGGTCAGGAGCGGCGCCGAGAGGGCGCGCAGGTCGCGCTCGGCAAGCCGGACGGCCAGCGCCTCGTGGCGGACGCCCGGGTAATCGACGGTGGTGGCGATGACCTGGCCCATCAGCTGGACCCGGGCGGTGTCGGTGACGCTGACCGAGCCGGTCGCATCGGTGCGGGCGTCCGAGAAGGTGACGGTGACGGAATTGACGAGGTCCGCCGCCTCGCGCCGGCCGAGCTCGCCCCAGTCGAGGACATTGCTGTCGTCGAAGACGGGGAGCGTTGCGGGATCGTAATCGTCGCGGATGAGCCGGACCTCCCAGCGCCCGGTCCCGCGGTCGACGTAAAGCTGGGCGTCGATGTGATGGAGGATGTCGCCGAGGAACTCCTCGAGGCTGGCGTCGGTCTGCCAGAGGAGCGAGAGGCCGAAGCCCTCGGCATGAAGCCGGTCGGCCGCGGCGGTGAAGCTCGGGCCGATATCGGCCTCGCCGTAACCGAGGCCCCAGGCGCGGTTGGTCAGGCATTCGCGCAGGATATGGGCGGGGTTCATGTCGGGCCCCAGAATTGGCCCGAGCGCCGGGTCGGGCGGCGCGATCTCCGCCGTCTCGGGATACCATTGCGCGGCCCCGTCCTCGGCCGACAGCACACGGGTGAGGCGTACGGCCCAGGGCTTCAGATAGGGGTTGAGGCCGAGATAGACCTGCCGCAGGACCAGGGAGCAGATGCCGCGGAAACCCGGCACCGCAGCGCCCGCGCGCGCGGCGAAATAGTCGTTCGCGCCCTGATCGGGGCCGCCGAGCAGCAGGTCGATCTCGCCGACGATCCCGCCCTCGCGGCTTTCGCCGCCGAAGAGGTCGGGCTGATCGATGCGGATGCGGCTCACACCATCGGCGGTGCTTGCGCCCTCGGCGACGGTGGTGATCGTCACCGGCTGGGCGGCGAAGGCGAGGCTTGCCGGAGTGACGGCGAGCGTGGTGAGCCCCGCGCCCGCGTCATGGCCGATGCCCTGCACCGCGATCCGCCGCGTGACGCCGTCACTCTGCAGCGCGAGATCGAGGGACTGGCCGATGGAGAGGCCAGACAGGCCAGCTGCGGAGGCGATCTCGACCCGCGCCGTCGTCGCCACGCCGCTCGCCGGCACCGCGCTGACGCTGGCGAAGGTGCCCAGCACCTGGGTGGCACCGACCCCGCCGCCAGTGGTGGTCCCGTCGCCCAGCGCCCAGGCCACCCGGTCATCGACGCGGATCTCGCGGATGGCATCGACCGGGCCGTGGCAGAGGGCGAGATGCGCGCCGAGGGAATAGCGGTAGCCGACGATCTGGGAGGAGGACCCGCGGCTACCCATTGCTGGGCTCCCGCCCGGCTTCTGCCGCCTCGCGCGCCTCGGCGATGGCGATCACCCGCAACGCCAGCGCATCGCCAGTGGCGCGCAGCACCTCGGCGTCAAGCCCGGTGGCGAGGAAGGCCTGCCAGTCGAGCCCGTGGCGGCGGAACCAGGGCCGCGCGCCCTGAAAGCAGAGCCGGGAGGCGCGCAGGTCCTGGACGGTGACGCGGGTCATTACTTCTTGCCTCCGGATTTGCGGATCGGATCGACCTTCAGATCACCGGCCCAGACCACATTGGCGCCGCGCAGGAGCACCGTGCCGAAGACGACCGGAATCGCCCGGCCCTCCTCGGCCGTCGGCAGGGTGAGGTCGTCGAGCCCCGCGGCCTTGGGCGGCGTGGTCTTCGGCCGCGGGGCCAGCACATAGGAGATCGCCGTGAGCACGAGGCTCGCGACGATCTGGACGAGGAAGTTCCAGACCATGGGGGGAGTCCGTCAGGGAGGAGCGGGTCAGACGATACTGCTGCCGCCGAAGGGATTGCGGCCCGGGATGTCCGGAAAGCCGCCGAAGTTCAGAAGGTTGCCGAACCGGCCCGCACAGGTGTCGCGGCGCAGATCGCAGCCGGGGGCGATCTCGATGGCGACAGGCCCGGTGCCCGCATCCACCGCCGCTTCCAGTCCGGGCATCAGGCCCGCAAGCGTCAGGCTTGTGCCCGCATGCCCGACCACGAAGCCCGGCACTCCGGCATGGCGCAGGATGCCGCCGCGGTACCAGCCATCGGGGCGGGCCGCTGCCTCCGGCACCGTCAGGGTCAGCCCGGCGCGGGCGGTGACCGTCGCGGGCACGAGGAAGTCCGCGAGGGCGAGCCGGCAGCCGCCGGCATAGAGCACATGGCGACAGAGCCGCTGGTAGCGGGCACGCACGCCCTGGCGGCGGAGCGCGGTGAAGAGCGACTCCGCCTGCAGCGTGATCCGCACCCCCTCGACGCGCGCCGAGACGATCCGGCCCTTCCAGTGCGCGACAAGCTCGCCCGGCACCTGCTCGTGGCCGCGGAAGATCGTGAGCGTGGTGACGGTCCCGCCGCGGGGCCCGAGCCAGCGCCGGGCGAAGGGATCGGACAAGGGAAAGGTCAGTGCAAGGTCCACCCGGCGCGGATCGCCGCTCTGGACGACATTGCCGTGGGAGAGGGGCGATGCGGTCCAGGTCATCGCGCCCGCCTCGTCGGCCAGCGTGCCCGCGGGCACCACCCAGTCCGTGGCCCGGCTGGTGAAGCGCCAGAGGTCGCTCCCTTCGGCGAAGCGGTAAAGAAAGAACGGCCGCCCCTCGGCGGTCGATGTCTCGAGATCGTCGTAAGTTGGCATGTCGAGGCGGGTTCCTTGTCGTCGCGGGCTGTCGGCTCAGACCGGGTCCGGGGCTTCGAGCGTGGCGAGGCTCAGCTCGGCGCCGCCTGGCCGGTGGTCGATCTCGATCCGGTCGGTGTCGAGGCGGGAGAGCGTCAGGAGATGGCCGGGCGTCGTCACCGGCAGCGCCCGGTCGAGTGCGCCGACGGTCAGACGGAGCCCGAGCGCGTCGTAGATGGCGGCGGTGATGCTCCGGATCAGCGGCCCGTCCGGCAGATCGAAGAGCACCGACCGGCCGAGCCACTCGGCGGGATCGAGACCGGCGGCGACGAGCAGCTCGGTATCGCCCGGCGCGGCCGGGGCCAGCAGGGTCAGTTCCCGGCCCCAGCTCGGCAGCCAGAAGGCGCCGGTGCGACCGCGGAGGCGATGCAGCCAGCGCCGCCGGGTCCAGGCGGCGGCGGGGCGCCGGTCCTTCAGGGTGATCATCGATCCCCGGGCGACAAGATCGCGCAGCGGCTCGAAGGCGACAGGCCCGAGTCCGCTCTCGACCGCCTCGACGGGGTGCGCCAGTGTCTCCGCCAGCGGCTGCCGCAGGAGGCTCGGGTCGATCAGCACGTCATGGCCCAGATGCCGTGGCAGGCCGAAGAGCGCGCCGAGAAGGGTGTCCCGCAGCGCCCCAGTGTCGCCCGGGGCGATGACCGGCACGCCGTCGCTGGGCGTGGTGTCGAGCATCGCCGTCCAGGTCGTGTTGGCGAGCTCGATGTTGAAGCCGAAGACCTCGAGGTCGGCGATCGTATCGCGCAGCGCCACCGCCGCCGCAGCCGAACTTGTCGGCGAGGGCTCGCCATCGGTCAGGAACAGCATCACCCGCCGCTTGGTCCCCGCGCCCGCGAAGAAGTCGGGCGCCGGTCCGAGCGCCACGGCGAAGTCGGTGCCGCCACCGGCTGCGGCCGAGGCGGCAAGCCAGGCGGCGAGCGCCGCGCAATCGGCCTGGTCCGCGTCGCGGCGGATCTCCATGCCCGAGACGGTGGCATTCCAGAGGACGAGGCAGAGGTCGTTCCGCAGGACTGGCGGCACGCTGGCGCCGAGTTCGCCCAGAAGCGCCTGCACCGCGGCGACGGCGGCGGCGATCTTGGTCCCGGCCATCGACCCGCTGGTGTCGATGGCGACATAGAGCGCGGTGCCGCGCAGCCCCGAGAGATCAGCGGGATCGCCCAGCAGGAACCGCGCGGTGACCGTCGCGAGCCCCGCCCGGGTGCGGGAGATGTCGAGCGGGGCCAGGAGGCGGCCGGCGCGGGCCGGGGCGACGACGGGGGCCACAAGGCCCGCCGGCAGCGGGGCGGCGAGATCGAGGCCGTCCGGGCGCACCGCAGCGATCTCGACGAGTTGCGCCGGGCCGCCCGCTGTCGCGAGGACGGCAAATCCCGGGGCGCGGTAGTCGGCCGAAAGGGTATCCACAGCGAGCGTGGTGTCGCCCGCCTGCGGGTCAGACACCGTCCGCGCTGCCATCTGCCAGAGCGGCACGATCCAGTCCGATCCCATGCCTCGGCGGGCGATGGCAAGCGCCTGCGCCAGCCCCGCGGCGTCGAGCCGGTGGGTCAGGGTCAGCGTCTCGTGCGGGGCGGCGCGGAGCGCGAGGCGCTGTTCGGCGGCCGCCGATTGCAGCACATCCGTGCGCCATTCCAGAACCTCGCCGACGGGGCCATGGGCGGCGAAGGGCCAGAGCTCAGCCATCGAAGGCACCCCGGTTGCGGCGGATCACGTTGACGATGGCCTTCTCGCCGGCAGGCGTGGCGAGATAGTCGCCGACCAGCGCGGGGTCGAGCACGTTGACGATCCGTGGGGTGACGGACACGGTTGGGGTAACCTGCGCCGGTGCGGCCGGTGGCGTGGCGCCGCCCGCCTCGACCCCGAGCCGCCCGCCCGGGCCGCGGCGCAGGGGCAGGATCGCCTCGGGCCCGGCTTCGCCCATGAGCCCGATGCCTCGGGCAAAGGGGAAGACCGTCGGCCGCGTGACGATCCCGCCGGAAAGCACGCCGCCCGTCGCGAAGGCAGTGATCTCGCCTCCTGGTCCGAAGGCGCCGCCGTTCGCGTAGGCCCCGCCGATCCCGAAGAGGCCGCCGATCGCCGAGGTGAGCCAGCCGAAGAGGCCGCCCCCGCCACCACCCGTGCCGGTCCCCGAGAAGGCGCGGACGATCGCATCCTCGATCGGCTTGAAGGCCGTGTCGATCAGCCGGTTCGCGAGGTTCCGCGCGATCCCCGAGATGGCGCCCGCGAAGCTCTGCCAGCTGATCTCGCCCGACTTGAGCGCGTCCTTGATGGGGCCGGTGATGTCCTCGACCAGACCTTGCGCGATTTCCTTCGTGCGTTCGAGCGCCGCCTGCGCCGCTTTCCAGGCCGCGCTCGCCGTCTCGGCCGCGCCCTTCATCGCCCTGCCAGCGCGTCCCGCGGCGAACGAGGCGGCGTCGAGCGCGTCTGTCGTGCCGCTGCCGGGCGGCGGGTTCGGAGCGAGGAGCCGGTCCGCCGAAGCGGAGGCGGCATCGAGCGCGGTCGTCAGCGCGCCGATCGAGGCAAGCGGCGCCCGGGCGGCCTCGCCGAGTGTCGCTGCCGTCTGCCGCCAGCCCTCGGCCGTGGCGCGCGCGCTGTCGGCCGCGGCACCTAGCCCGAGATCGGGCACAGACAGGGGGGCCGCCGCGAAGGCGCTCTCGAAGGCGGTGCGGGCGGCTTCCGCGGCGTCCTTGCCGGCACCCTCGAAGCGGTTCGCGATCCGGCCGAGATCGACCTCGGGCAGGAGCGTGATCCGCCGCTCGGAGCCGAGTGCCTCGAGGGCCGCATTGATCCCGCCGACGAAGCCGTTGATCCGCGAGACGACACCGTTCAGCATCGCCTCGACCCCGGCGATGAGCGCATTGGCCGCCTGAAAGGCCAGATCGCCAATGAGCCCCGGCAAGGCGCCCCAGAGCGCGCCCACGGCCTTCAGCGCGCCGTCGAAGGTCTGGATCGTGCGATTGGCAAAGCCGGTGACCGCCTCGAGCGCCGCCTGCAGGGCATCGGCGATCCCGGCCTCAAGATCGGCCATCGCCGCCATCACGGTGGCGCCGACAGCCCCGGCGCCGCTGCCAAGCCGGTCCCAGACCTCGGCGGCGAGATCGCCGAGAAGCCCGAGCGCCGCGCCGAACCCGCCCGCGCCCTGCACGAGGCGCGCGAACTGGAACACGAGTTCCCCCGCGCCGACGATCAGCGCGCCGATGCCGGTGCGGATCAGTGCCCCGCGCATCACCACGAGCGCGGTCGCGAGCCCGCGGACCGACAGCGCCGCCGCGGCGAGCCCCGCGACCCAGCGCCCGCCGAGGACGGCGGCGAAAGCGCCGGCATAGGCGAGAAGCCAGCCGATGTTGTCGAAGAGGCCGCGGATCGCGATCCCGAGCGGGCCGGTGCGGCTCGCGAGCGCCGCCAGCGCATTGGCCACCGCCTCGAGCGCCGGGGCCGCGGCAACGGCGAGCTGGTTCGAGAGCCCGGTCCAGACGAGACCGAGCCGCGAGATCGCGTCGTTCGTCCGTTCGATCTGGTCGGCATCCTGCTCGGACACCACCACCCCGAAGGCCGTAACGTCCTCGGTCGCCTGGCGCAGCGTGGCCGTGTCGATCCGGCTCATCGCGATCGAGCCTTCCTCGCCGAAGAGCTGGCCTGCCACCGCGGCGCGCTCGGCCACCGGCACGAACTTCGCGATGGCCGCGTTGATCGCGCCCACCCGTTCGTCGAGCGGCAGGGCCAGCAGGCCCTTGGCGGAGAGCCCGAGCCGGTCGAGCGCCTGCGCCGCAGGACCGCCACCTGCCGCCGCCTGGCTCAGCCGGCGCGTGAGATCCTTCGTCGCCTGTTCGATCCCCGACATCGCGACGCCCGCAAGATCGCCCGCGCGCGCCAGGACCTGGATCGAGGCCACCGTGGTGCCGAGCGACTGCGCGAGCTTGGCCTGCGCATCGACCGTCTCGAGCCCCGAGCGCACCATTGCGACGCCCGCCGCGGCAGCCGCCGCCACCGCCGCACCCGCAGCGATCGCCACCTTCCGCGAGAATGCGGCCAGCCGGGCATTCGCCGCCTCCATCTCGGCCGAGAGCCGACCGAAGCCCTTGGCCCCGGCCGTGCCGATGCCCTCGAGCTCGGCCCGCACCTGCCGGCCGCCCACCGCGGCAAGGCGAACAGAGACGCGCTTTTCAGCCATTGGGTCAGGTTCCTGATGAAGGAAGGGTCAGCGGAGCGCACGCCGCGCCAGACCCCTTGTGTGACGTATCACGGCGTGATACATAGCAACATGATCGTCAGCACGAAGGGCAAGCTCGCGGCGAACGCGGTGGAAGACCGGTTCGGCAAGGGTTTCCCGGCCGACCTGGTCAAGCGAACGCGGGCGATGCTGTCGGCACTCGATGCCGCCGTGGTCCTCGAAGATCTCCGGTTTCCACCGGGCAATCATCTCGAGGAACTGAAGGGCGACCGGGCGGGGCAGCACTCGGTGCGGGTGGGCGGCCAGTGGCGCATCTGCTTCGTGTGGACCGATCAGGGGCCGGCCGATGTCGAGATCGTCGACTATCATTGAAAGGGCGCGAGATGACACTGATGAAGAACCCTTCTCACCCTGGCGAAGTTCTGGCGGAGCTGTATCTTGACCCCCTGGGGATGAGCCCGATTGCCCTTGCCAGGCATCTGCATGTTCCCCGCACGCGGATCGAACGCCTGGTGAAGGGCGAGACCGCGCTCACCGTGGACAGCGCGATGCGGCTCGCGAAGTTCTTTGGCACCACGCCGGAATACTGGATGAACCTGCAGCGCGCCTGGGATATCGCCCGCGCCCGCGAGACCGTCGATGTCTCAGACATCACACCCCTCCAGGCCGCCTGATCCGCTCTGTTCGTTGAGTTTAGTGACCATCGCCGCCTCGATGACCGGCAGGAGTTCTGCCGCCGCGAGGACCGGCACGCCCAACGCCGCGGCCAGCGCCAGCGCGGCGCCCATGTCCCAGCCGATCACCGCGCCAGGCGCCACCCGGAGCTGACCGCCGAGGCGCCCGGCGAGGTCCCAGACCTGCCAGCCCTCCCACGTCGCGGGCTGGTTCAGCCGCGCGGGGCAGTCCGGGCAGGTCTGCGGGCAGGCTGTGCAGTAGCCGTCGCCCCCGCCGAAGGACCACTCGGCAAGGGCGCGGAGGCGTTTTTTTCCTGTTCCAGCAGCAGACCTTTCGAGACATAGCCGAGCTGGAAGGCCTCGAAGAGCGGCCAGACGTCGAGCGCGGCGTCGATCGCCTCCGGGCTCGGGTCGATGGGATTGCCATCGGCACCGCCGATCCCGTCCCAGGCGAGCACCGCCCGGCGGGCGAGGGCCTTGGCGAAGGCCAGTGCGCGTTCCTCGTCCGAGGCGGCCGCGGGCACGGCTTCCACCGCGTGGTCGGCGCGCGTCGCCACCATAAGGGCGGTGGTGAGCGGGCGCAGCTGCATCCGCACGCCCGGCACGAGGTCGTGCCAGCGCGGGGTATTGGTGAGGTCAAGGGTCAGCATCAGGCGTAGGTCTCCACATCGTTGACGAGGGTTGCGGTGCACATCCGGCCCATGGCGTCCTGCGCAGCCTGCCAGTCGAAGCTCGCCTGCACGCCCTGCGGCCCGGAAATCTCGATCCGCGGGCGTGGCAAGTAGACGGCGTGGACGGTGAAGGTGAAGCTCTCGCCGGATGGCAGCGCGTAGCCGAATTCCAGTTCGCAAGCCGTGCCGTCCAGCGCCTGGTCGACAAGCATGCTGTCGGCGAAACGCACCTCGATCTTGCCGGTCAGCGCCGCGATGGACGGGTCGGCGCCGTCAATCCGGCCATCGCTCCGGATCGTCTCGATGCGGTCGAGGTTGTTGGCATAGGTGATCTCGGCCGAGACGACATTGCCGAGGGTGGTCCCGTTGCGGGCGACCTGTCCGTTGAAGTGACCGAAGCGCTTCAGGTCCAGCGCGGCCGGCGCCCCGGCGGCGCTGACCGTCGCCGACGTTTCACCCTGCGCCACCAGCTTCGCGGTCGCCGTCAGCAGCCCCGACCGCTGCATCTGCCAGGTCAGTTGGTCGAGCATGCATCCCGAGTACATCGCAAAGCGCGGCACCTCCGGCATCGCCGTCTCGATAGACAGGGACGGCAGGTCCCAGGCGCCGGAGCGGAACTCGTGGGTGAAGGGCCCGGGCGCCACGCCGCTTGTCACCGGATCCCCAAAGGCGGCTTTCAGCCAGAAGCCGAAGGTCGTGGCATCGATCGGCACCACGACGTCGCCGTCGGCCGTGACCGCGTCCTTGATCGGTGCCAGCGGATCGCGGCCGTAGCCGAGAAGCTCCGAGTTCAGGAGCGGCTGCTCCGCGCCGAGCGAGGTGCTGGCGAAGGGCATGCGGGTGAAGCCGCCCGCGGGCGGCGTTCCATAGGTCGTCTCGAACGCAAGCGCCATCAGCGCCCGCGCCCCCTGGGCGCGTGCCATGTTCTTCTCCTGTTTTAGGTGGTGTCAGGCCAGCGGATCGGCCGCCGTGTAATACAGAACGACCGGGATCACGGCGGCCTTCAGGCTGGCCGCGCCCTCGACCGGCAGATCGACCGGCCTCGGCGCTTCCGCCTCGACCCAGTCGCAGAGCCCGCCCAGCGTGCGGTCGGCGGCGAGCGCCGCACCGATGCTGGCGGTCAGTGCGTCGAAAGTGGTGTCACGTTCAGCGCCCTGAACCACCGCCTCGATCTCGGCGCGGTGCTGATAGTGGTAGGCGAGCGGCGATAGCGTCACTTCGGGCTCTCCCGGCTCGCCGTCGCGCAGGATCAGCAGGCCCTCGGCCGGCACGCGCTCGGGCAGCACCTCGCCGCGCAAGGCGGCGGCGGGCAGCGCCGAGAGCCGCGCGTGCAGCGCGGCAAGGATGGTTTCGCGAGGGGTGGGCATGGTGTCTCGGAGGACTTCGCTCTTGACGCATGTTTCGATGGCGGTTCGTATGATCGCGGCCGTCTGAAGCCAGGCGACGGGAGGGAACCAATGCTGGTTGACGCGCATCGACTTGAAGAGCAGTTGCGAGATGCAGCAGCCGTCGACGGAGCCGTCCGCGCCGCTTACCTTACGTTCGCCCATGCTCGATTCCCCGACGGCACCACTGTCCGCCCTGCCGGACATGGTTTCATCGAACGCGAGCTTCGCTTTGAGTCTAAGGGCGACTGGCTTTACTCTGCTGTCCTCAATCAGAAGTGGGTTCTGTGGTATTTTCGGAAGCCTGCCTTGAAGGCTGGGCTTATCGACCCGGTTGAAACCAAGGGGCGCTTTTCCTCTGCCGAAGAAACGTCGCGCGGAGAATTGAAGCTCCGGGTACATAATTCGGAAGAGGCGCGAGCGGCGTTGAAATGGATCGGCGCCGAATAATCGTTTCTTTCCGGCGCCCTACGCTGACTTCCGATTGAATGCAGTCAACCAATCTTCTCCTCCACCCAATTCGCTACGATCAACCCCTGCACGGCGCTCGCCGCTCGCTCCGCATCCCGCGCCAGGTCCAGCCGCTTCGGCAGCTTGACCTGCGGCACCAGCAGGAAGATCGGCACCGTGGTCAGCCCGCGGCCGGTCTTCGACCGTGACGCCACGGCGCGGCCCTTGGTGTTGAGCCTCCCCTCGGCCACCAGCAGGCTCGGGCCGGAGCGGCGAAAGATGAACCGCAGGCGCAGGCTGGTGCGCCGTTCCCATTCGCCGGGGGTGATCCGGCCGCCGCGCAGGGACTTGCCGGCGGCGGGTGTCGGGATCGCCAGCCAGAAGCCGTTTTTCGAGCGGATCAGCGGGCCGGTGTCATGCGCGCCAATGATCACCGGTGCCTTGGACCAGACCAGAGTCGCCGCATCGAGGCTCTCGCCCGTCTTCGGGAAGCTGGCGAGCCGGATTGAGTTTGCCAGCCGCTGGCCCAGACCCGCGCCCGTGATCTGCGCCCGCCAGGCGGTCTTCAGTCCGGTCCCGGCCTGGCGCATGGCGGCCGTCACCGCCTTTTCTCCCGCAGCCACTTCCGCAGTCATCATGGCGACGATGTCCGGATCGATGTCGAGCTTCAGCTTCATCGCGATCAGGTCGGCCTCAGGTCCACGGTCCAGACCAGCCGCTCGCGGTCGCGGACAGGCTCGCCCTGAATGAGGAAGGCATCGCCGTCGATCTCGATCCGCTCACCAGGGCGCGGGTTCGGGACCTCGGCCACACGCAGGTCGACGCGGGTGGTTTCCGACCAGAGCCGCGCTTCGCCAAAGTCGGTGACGGCATCGGCGCGCCGCGTGACGACGCGCACCAGGACGGGCGTGCCGCCGTCGGCGATGTAGACCGCATCCCGACCGAGGTTTGGGTCGGCGAAGAGCAAGTCGAGCGCGTTTTCAAAGGCGAGCGACATCTTTACCCTTTCGTGTGGAAGTTATGTGCACTATGTTTCCAGAAGACAGGAGGACGCCATGACACACCCTCGCAATCTTGCTCCCGCCCCGGATCGCAACGCGGTCTTGACCAAGGCCATGCTTCGTGCCGCCGAGCGGCTGGGTCTGTCCGGACGGCAACTTGCCGAAATCGTCGGCGTTTCCGAAGCCACGGTGTCGCGCCTCAAGCGTGGCGAGGCCACGCTCGAGGCCGGGTCGAAACCTTTTGAACTCGCCGCACTTCTCGTTCGCTCGTTCCGCTCGCTCGACGCCATCACAGGCGGCGACGAGGCGGTTGCCCGCGTGTGGATGACGGCGACCAATACCGCGCTTGCCGCACCGCCAATCGAACGGATGGCGACGATTCAGGGACTTGTCGATGTCACGACTTATCTTGACGCCCGACGCGCTCCGGTCTGAGGCGCTGCCGTTCAACGGTCAGGCATGGCGGTTTGTCGAGGCCCAGCACCGGGTCTCGACCCTGAAGCTTGTCGACAGTCTCGCAGAACAGGCGGCTCTGGAGGACATTCTTGAGGAGACCAAGCCGCCAGTGCCTGACGCGTGCCGCCACCTCGACTACCTCCTCTCCACGCCGTTCCGCTATCGCCCTTATCCGAACGGCTCACGGTTCCGCCGCGCTGGATTGACGCCCGGCGTCTGGTACGGCGCCGAACGACCGGAAACGGCAGCGGCCGAGATGGTCTTCTATCGGTTCCTGTTTTACGCCGAGAGCCCCGACACCCCGTTCCCCGACGATGCGGCGGAATATACCGCCTTTTGCGTCGAACTGGCGACACCGGTTTGTCTTGACCTCACCTCGGGGGAGCTTGCCACAGGTCACCCCTTCTGGAGCCATCTGACCGACTATGCCCCCTGCCAACAGCTTGCCGAAACCGCCCGCGAGATCGGGGCCGAGGTCATCCGATACGCATCAGTCCGCGACCCCGACAACGGCACGAACCTTGCCGTGCTGACCTGCGGGGCCTTCGCGGCCCCGCAACCGGTAGACCGCCAGACCTGGCGCATTCGCGTCGGGCAGAGCGGCGCGCAGGCCATCCGAGAGCACCCGAGGATTGGCCTCGAGTTTGGGCGCGATACTTTCGCGCCGGATCCGCGCCTGGTGGACATGGTCTGGGACCGCCCGCGCGCCAGATAGCCAGCGCTGGTCACGTCCGCCTGGCCTGTCGCAGCACCTGCGGCCGGGTGCAGATCGGGAGCGGGTTGCTCTCGATCTCGAGCCGAACCCACTCGTCACGATCCCGGTCGGGGATGGTGCGGGCATAGAGCGGCTGGCCGAGGGTGTTGACCGTCTCGAAGGTGTCGGCGGGGGCGTGATAGATCTCGAAGAGGCCGTCGATCCCCTCGGGATAGAATAAGGCCTTGTCGGTCGGCACGCCGAAGCCCGCGCCGCCGCGGTAGCGGCGGAAGGTGATGCCGCCGAAGCTGACCTCGTCGGCGACGCGGCCCCGCAGATCGGCCGCCGCGGCGGTGTTGAGATAGGTCTCGCGCACTTCCTTGTGGGCCACGAGATCGGCGAAGAAGGCCGAGCCGCATTCGGCGCGGACCTGGATCGCCCCGGCAGCAAGGCCGCCCATCGACCCTTCGACATCCTCGATCAGCGCCTGGCAACGTTTGCGGAGCGCGCCCGAGGCCGGCGTGGCGTTGTCGAGGTCGAAGTCGATCTCGGCCGCCGGCGCGATGCCGAACTCGGTGAAGTAGTTGATCACCGTGGCATTGTCCTTCGGGTCCTTCACCAGTCCCTGGATGCCGTTCAGGAGGTGATACTCGAAGGTCGCCTCGGCGTCCTGGCGCAGGCGGCCGAGACGGCGGGCCACTTCGGTCTGCACCTGCTGGGTCGCGGTCTCGGAGCCGAAGTCGCGGATGCCCTGGATTTCCGAGGCCCAGAGCACGTCCTGCTTCTTGAACTGTCGGCAGACGAAGGCGCGCATGTCGCGGCGCTCGGGCACCTGTTGCTCGGCGGCCGAGCCGCGTTCAGAGAACGGGATCAACGAGAGCGTGCCGTCGCGGCTTTCGATGACGACGGTGCGCGAGCGGACCCCGCGCGGGCTGAAGAGGCCCGCGCCCGACAGGATTGCGGGCTTGAAGGGGATGTTCTCCAGCGCGCGCGTCAGTTCGATGATGGTGAAGGCATCGCCTTCGAAGATGTCCATGGTCGCCATGGGAATGCCTCCGGGTCAGGATTGCGTGGGAAGCGCCCGCGATCAGCGGACGAGGATGCCAGCGGCGAGGAGCCCCGCATGGGCTGCCGCGACCTCGGGATCGGTGAGGTCGGCCGCGAAGACGAGGTCGTAGCGGTTGACGATGGCAGGACCGCGGACGAGTGCGACGGCCGGTGCATCGCCCCCCGACGCATCCGCCTTGCCCCAGAGCACCGCCACGGCGGTCTCGGTGCCGTCGGTCGCGGCCGGATCGTGCCCGGCGTATTTGCCCGAGGCGGTGATCTTGCCGAGCACGGTGCCGGGCTCGAGCGTACCGCTCGCGACGGTGATCGTCTCGCGGGTGTAGTCGCGGAAGGCTTCCCAGACGAGGAAGCCGCCGGGATGCCGGCCTTCGGTGAGGATGGTCATGGTGTCAGCCTTTCAGCTTGAAGGTGCGGGCGACGATCTCGCCCCAGGGACGCGCGGCCGATTGCTGGCCGGGCTGCGGGTGATGCGGCGCGATCTCGGGCGCGGCCTCGGCCTTCGCGGCGAGAAGGCGGCTGCGCACCTCGTCGAGGCTCGCGTCCTCTTCGAGGAACCGGCCGGCCATCTGCGGCTGGCCCGCAAGGCGGCAGAGATCAACGACGGCACGAGCGTGGCCGATGGCTTCGGCGCGGATCGCGGCGGGATCCGGCGGTGCGCCGCTCGGAGGTGGGGTTTGGGCGGACGACTTCGGGGTGTCGGGCGCGATGGTCTGCTCGCCATCGGCATCCGCGACCGGATCGGCGGCGGCGACGTCATCGCTGTCCTCGCCCCGCTCGGCATTCAGGCCTTCGGTCGTCTCGGCCGGGGCCGGGTCCGCTGCAACCGCCTCGGCCAGCACCGGCGGCGCGTTGCGGAAGCGGGCGATGTCGAAGGTTGCGGCAATGCGGACGGGGTCGGCGATCCGGTCGGCGAAGCCCTGCGCTACGGCGTCCGCGGCGTCGAACCAGGTCTCGGCGGCCATGAGCGCGGAGACCTCCTCCGGCGCCCGGCCGGACTTCGCCGCGTAGCCCCCGACGAGGCTGCCCTTCACCTTGTCGAGCGCCTCGGCCATGGCGCGCATGTCCTCAGCCGTGCCCATCACAAGACCGGCCGGATCGTGGATCATCAGGAAGGCGTTCTCGGGCATGACGATCTCGTCACCCGCCATCGCCACATAGGAGGCGGCCGAGGCGGCGATGCCGTCGATCCAGACCGTGACGGGCCCGTCATGCCGCTTCAGCGCGTTGTGGATCGCGACCGCGTCGAAGACCGATCCGCCCGGGCTGTTGAGCCGCAGATCGACCGGCGTGCCCGTGGGCAGCGCCCCGAGTTCGGCCAGAAAACCCTTCGCGGTAACGCCATAGGCCCCGATCTCGTCATAGATCGCCACTTCCGCCCCCGCGGCGCGGGCGCGGATGTCATACCAGGTCGGCATGGATTGTCCTTTCCTGTCAGGCCGCCGACGGGTCGGCATTCGGATCGGCGTTCGGGTCGGCGGGGGCCGTACCCGGATCGGGCACCGCCGTCGGCGTGGCGCGCGCGCCCTGGGTCTCACCGGGGCTGGTGCGATAGCTGAGCCCCATCGCCGCGGCGCGGGCGGCGTCGGCGGCGTTGTCGCGGTCGACTTCCTCGATGTCGTAGCCGGTCGCCTCGACCACCTTGCGCCGCGAGGTGATGCCGGCCTCCATCGCCAGCACCTGCGCCTGGATGTCCTTCAAGGGATCGACCCAGTCCCAGCGTGGAGGGATCCATTGCACCGGCCGCATCGCGCCCGGATTGGCATCGAGCGCACCCGACAGCACCGCGGTCTCCTGCCAGCGTTGCCACACCGGGCGACAGAGCTGATGCGCGAGCACCCCGTGCTGCAACTGGCCGATGCGGCGGCGGAACTCGACGAGCTCCGCACGCAAGCTCGAGTAGTTCGCCTGCCGGACATCGCCGGTCACGAGGTGATAGGGCAGCCCCAGCGAGGCCGCGACCGAGAGGAGCGTCCGATACTGGAACGCCTCGTAGCCGCCACCGACATCGGCCGGAGACGAGAACTTCACGTCCTCGCCCGGCAGCAGCACCTGCATCGTGCCGGGCTCGAGGCTCGCAATGGCAGCGCCGTCGAGATCCGCCTGCGCCTCGCCCATCATCGGCTCTTCCGGCGCGGTCTTGGTGATGAAGCCCGCGAACATCGCCGCGGTCTTCTTCCGATCAAGTTCGGCGTCATCGTATTGGTCGAGCAGGAACAGCCGCACCATCGCGGGCGCGATATGCGGCAGGCCCCGGATCTGTCCGGCATCGATGGGGCGGTAGACGTGGAGCACGTCTGTCGCCGGCACGCGCACCGTCTCCGGGATCACCGCGCTCCGATCGGTGCTGTCGCCCGGATGGCGGCGGCGGAAGTGGTAGGCCACCCGCCGCCCGATCCCGTCGAACTCGATCCCGCAGCGGATGCGGTTGCCGTTGGCCGCGGTCTCGGTCTTCTCGAATGGCAGCATCTCGGACTGGAGAAGCTGGAGTTGCAGCGGCACCAGCAGCCCGTCCTCCGCCCGGCGCGGGCGCAGCCGGACGAAGCACTCGCCCGCGACGAACATCTCGCGGGCGACCATGGCCTGCAGGCCGTAGAAGTCGGTCAGCCCATCCGCATCGGCCTCGTCCGTCCAGGCAAGCCAGAGCCGCTGGACCCGGTCGCGCAAGTCGGCGTCCCCGATCAGCGACGAGGGCTTGATCCCGTCGCCGACGAGGTTCGCGGCGAAGGCTTCGCAGGCATTCGCGGCATAGCCATTGGTCACCACCAGCTCGCGGGACCGCGCCAGCAGCCGCGGGCCGCCCGAGGCGACCAGCGCGTTGATGTTCTCCAAGGGCGGGTTCCAGCCGCGCAGTCGGCGCTTCGCCATGGCGCCCTCGAGACGGGCGCGAACGGCAGCAGGGCCGCCGGTGCTCTGGCGGCGGAAGCGATCGAAGAAGCCCATCGCTCAGAGCCCCTTCGCCGTTGTCACGCGCACCTGCCGGACGATCCGGCGTCCCTCGGCCGCGGCGATCTCGCGATCCAGCGCATCGAGCGCCTGGTCGATCTCGGCAAGGCTGCGGTAGTCCACCGACTTGCCATCGTAGCTGACCCGCGCCACGCCCGAGGACCGCTGCGCGGCCAGCGCCTCGCGGCGGGCGCGGAGCTCGGTGATTGTCGCCATGCGAACCTGCCTCCATCCTCGAGTCGGACGCCCCGGAGAAGTCCCCGATGACCGACCAGATCGCTCGTCTCCGCATCGAGCTTGCCCATCTCGAACCGCTCATCTGGCGTCGGGTCGCGGTGAGCCTGACGACGAACCTGCGCGCCCTGCACGAGGTCATCCAGGCGGTGATGCCCTGGGAGAAC
>JAEHJW020005241.1_pt1 | contig 20792 bp, 27 predicted proteins | sample 9271431 | NCBI WGS metagenome assembly JAEHJW02 | reverse complement strand
GAAAGATGCACAAATGATGAGCCTCCAGGCCGCTGCCGATTATCTCGGTACCGGAGCAATCGAGGTCAACGAATACGAGCCTGTCATCACCGATCTGGTGCGCCGCAGCTCAGTTGCACTGCAGCGCCTGAAAGCCGTTCCTGCAACCGGTCAGCCGCACAGGTATTTCGATCAGACGGCAGTTGCAACCGCGACGTTCACGACCACGGGCGGCCAGGGAAGCGCAGCAATTTCCGCAACTGCAAGCGGCCCGACCCGTACCGAGAAATCGGCATTCGTCAAGGCTGTCGTCGCGCAATCCAATATCGGCCTCTTCGACAAGATGGTGACCCAACAGCAGAAGAAGTTCGCATCCGTCATCGCCAAGGATATCGAGGATATCATCAGCGGTATCAACCGCCTCGAAGCCTCGAACATCTGGAACGGCAGCGACACGAGTCTCACGACGCCGACCACGAACGAGTTCGTCGGGCTTTTGACCCAGATCGGCACTCTTCAGTACACGGTCGCCCCTGGCTCCTCGATCATCGATTCGTTGAAGTCTGCGGTTGCCGATATGGTGGGCTCGCCAGATTTCGACGTGAAGCCCTCGGCGATCTATGTCAACCCGATCCTGGGCGACTACATCGACCGCGAAGCCAAGGCTGGCCAGATTTTCCTCGATGACGTGGAAGTCGTTGCAGGCGTTACCGTCAAGGCAATCTCCACGCAGGCCGGAAAACTTCCCTTGATCGGCGATTCGTTCCTGCCTGCAGCCACTGCCGCGGCCTATGGTTTTGCCGCGCCTCCCGCAGGCAACAAGAACTACTTCGCTGTGATCCTGACGGAAGACATGGTGGAGCGTCCCTACGTCTCAGGCGAAGAAGACAATCCCAACCCGTTGCTCTTCCAACTGGGTCTGACCGGCAATCTGTCCGGCCAATTCGTGGGCGTGCATTTCACCTCCGTGGTGGCAAAAGGCGCGACATATGCCCACGCCGCAGTCTGCGTCCAGCGTCCGTAAGCGATGCTGGTCTACAGGCCCCATGACGAGCTACGCGCTCGTCATGTGATCTTCGTGCAGCCAGGAAGATTCTATCGAGAGTCCGACTGGCTGGATGAGGGTGGAAACCCGATGATGTTCACAGTGGTTTTCAAAAAAGGGCGTGCCGAGGTGCCTGATAACCTCGGCAAGTATTTAATCGATCAGGGACAGGCGCAGCCGTCCCCGATCATCCTTCCTGAAGGGAAAGTTCGCCATGCTTGAGCAATCGCAGGAAAATTCCGATGTCGTCATGGACCAGGGATCTGTTGCCCAGGTTGCGTTGTCGCAAACTCAGCTTGGACTCGCCGCACCCGGAACCAGCCCTCTCATTCAGTCTGGGGGCTACACGAAGCTGGCCGTAGGAGCGACGAACTCTGTTTCCGGCTCGATCGTTGTGCAACGGTATCTGGACATTGCGGGAACCATCCCCCAAGGCGCGCCTCTGACGCAGGCTCTTTCCGCCGGCGTTGCCGGCGTCCTGAATGTGACAGACGGTTTGCCATTTCTTTCGTTCACGGTGGGAATCACCGGATCTGGCACCCTGACGAATGTCGGCGCGCTTTTGCAGAGCGTCTAAAAAATGCCGAGTGCTTATCTGCAGTCCGCTGATCTTGCGACCTACGGCGTAGCGAACGCGACGACTGCGCAGATCCAGCAGGCAAGCGCGCAGATTGACACGTATCTTGGGCGCAGGGAAGGGCTTGTGTGGGCACCCGACTCAAACGGCAGTCCATGCTATATGGCCGCGCCTCCTGCAACCATTAGCTTGACGACAAATGGGAGCATCGCACCAGGAGCGAATGTTACTGCGGCGGTATCCGGGACGGCCGGAATGCTGCAGGTAGGCGACGCATTGATTGCAGACAGCGCCAACAACCAGCTTACCGAAGCACTCACCGTGCAGGCTGTCAGCGGTCAAAATATCACGTTTGCGTCAGTTCAAAACGCGCATTCCTCGGGATGTACGTTAGAAGCAGGCCGCGTGATTGTCGAACAGCGCACGATGCCTGAGAACAGACCCATAACCATGGTCAGCAAGACTCCGGTAATGCGCGTCATTTCAGGCGTTGGGCGATACGGTTACATGCGGCGCAGCCAGGACGCTGTCGGCTCGATCGACACCTACAATCTCCTGGCCGTGATGTCCAAGTTTGGCGGACCGCCGGCATGGGAGGCATGGACACCCCAAGCAAATTCGATCGATCCGCAGACCGGGATGATTTGGGTGCCTGCAGGTGTTTTACTGGCTTACTACACAGAAGTCCGAATCCAGTATGTAGCAGGATGGACGTATTCGTCGCTTCCGGCCGAGATCAAGCAAGCGTGCGCGAATATCGTCAATAATATCGTAGCGACATCCGGGTTGCCGACTACGGTTCAGAAATTCCAGGCTGGCGACACAAGCATTCAGCGTTTCCAGAATCAGCCTGGAATTTTGAACAGCCTGCTGATCGACGATGACACAAAATCCCTGCTGCAGCCTTTTGTGGCTAACGTGCTGGCATGAGCTTCCTGTACCCTAGAACGATCTCGATCACGCGCCCTACGCAGCCAATTGGGGAAGGGGCGGTCGGTTATGGCGCCGAAGAAGTGTCGACGGAAACACAGATCGCATCTGGAATTCAGGCCAGCATTCAGCTTAACAAGCAGCGTGGAAAGCAGGATGCAGGACTTCCAGGGGACAGCGAAAAAACCTTGTGGAAAATACTCATCCCTCCTCAGGCCGTTGCAAATGGTGTCATTGAGTCAAGAGACATTGTGACGGATGACGCGGGATTGCGATATCAGGTGTCTGGACCGTATTGGAACAGTCTCGGGTACAACCTGCTTTGCGAGCTTCTTGAGACCTGATCATGGCCGATATTTCTGATGTGCTCAGCGCGATCGCTTCGAACATTGGGAGCTCAATCTATCCGAATGGAACGGCGCAGGCCAGCTCCACCGGAATTTCCACGATGATTTATCCCGGCTGGCCGACACCTGCGCAGTTGGATAAAGACCTGAAGGTTGGGAAAGCTCATGTTTCAGTCTATCCGCTCCCCGTTGAAAAAATGGAGTCGGTGATCAATCAGGATGCGCAGACGGTCAGCATCGCGACGCCGGGCACAACCATCTCCATCAACGGTCTGCAGGTGACGATCGGGGGCGTTCCGGCCGTGGGCGATGTTGCTTGCCTCTCCGTGAACAAGACTCCCGAGGCCTACGCTGTCCAAGCGAATGATACGACAGACACCATCGCCGCGGCACTCGCCGCGCTGGTAGGGGGGACAGCTACAGGATCCGTGATCACCTTGGCGCAGGGCACCTTCCTGGTATCAGCCACGGTTTCGACCTCGGGTAGCACTATGACGTCGATCAGGAGGATTTCCAGGAATGTTCAGATTCGAACATGGGCGCCAAGCCCATCAGGTCGCGATACAACGGCAAAGGCCGTTTATACGGCACTCTGGAATGCTGAACGACTGACGATGCCTGACGGCACGCTCTGCGGGCTCACATACGGAAGTGACAGGTCAGACGATAGTAAGCAGAAATCGCGCCTCTACACTCGCGACCTCATTCTTTCTGCCCGCTTCATTGAAACCCTTGTGGCAAGCGCCCAGACGGTTGCCAACCTTCAGTCTGGAATTTCTACCCCGGCGGTTTCCGCCGTTGAATTCAACATAGGAGCATAGCCATGGGATCAAAGGAAAAAGTAGCGGTCCAGCCCGCAGTCGCTCTCATCGTGCGGCAGCCCTTCATGGAATATAAGAAGGGGGAGCGTATCGAAGATCCGCGGGCAGTCACCGCGGCGCTTGCCGATTATTCGGCCTACGTCACGAAAGTGGCGAAGTGAGCACCATGCACCTCTGGGACGTGGCTCTCATGAAAGTCCTCCCCGAGTTCTACGAAGCCGACGCTTCCCCGCAGACGCTGTATCGCATCAAGAAGCGCATCGTCGAAGAAATGCGCACGCACATGAAGATTTCCAAGGCAGAAGAGCGCCAGGTGCGCGTCGAATGGATGGCGAAGACACAATCGGTGAACCTCGTTATTCCTCCCAATCTGCTGACAAGAACCCTGCACTAAAGACTGAAACATCCCCGTAAACAGCCGCCCTTGAGGCGGTTTTTTTTCGCCTAAAGGAATACGCCATGCCTCTCTACCAGTTAGGACAACTGAACACCACCGCCCTGAGCGTGCCCGGCCTATACGTCCAGATCGTGCCCCCCAAGAATCGCTATATCAATGGCGTTCCTTCGAACATCCTCGGAATCGTTGGTGTCGGCTCGTGGGGCCCAGTCAACAGCCCGATCCTTGCCGGTGACCTGCCTTCCGCAATCGAAGCTGTCGGAAACCCCACGAACCGCTCACATGATATCGCGACAGCGGTGGCTGTTTCCGTGTTGCAGGGCGCGAACAATTTCCGCCTGGTGCGCGTTTCTGACGGAACGGACGTTGCTGCTCAGATCGCCCTCCTCGACACCGCGACCCCAACACCGGCAACCGGTGCCGCCCTGACGGCGATGTACACGGGTACGCTGGGGAATTCCATCACTGCCGCGATCACTACGGGCGCGAAAACCGGAACATACAACCTTTCGATTCAGCAAACCGGCATAGCGAGTGTCCCTGAGGTATTCACGAACATCAGCGGAAGCGGCGCGACCTTCTGGGCCAATCTCGTGGACGCCGTGAACAACGGGCAGGGCGTCCTGCGCGGACCTTCTCAACTCGTGAAAGCAACGATCGGTGCTGGCGTCGCAACCCCGAACACGACGACTACCTACACGCTTTCCGGCGGCACGGATGGCACTACCACCATCACCGATAATGTACTGATCGGCACGGACGGCCTGACAAGGACCGGCATGTACGCGCTGCGCAGCAGCGGTGCGCAAGTCGGGAATCTTGTTGATGTATCGACGCCGACTGTCTGGTCGACCATGCTTTCATTCGGGCTCGAAGAAGGAATCTACTTCCATACCGCCAGCGCTGCCGGAAAGAACCCCACGAGTTCCGTGGCCGACATGACTACCGCTGCGTGCGACGGCTACGGCCTCAAGGCCATGGTGGGCGACTGGGTCTACTGGCAGGACAATTTCAACAACACTCTGCGCCTTCTTTCCCCCGCGACCTTCACGGCTGCTCAATCCGCCGGTCTTTCTCCCTATCTTTCGAACCTGAACCAGGAACTCTTCGGGATCGTCGCCACGCAACGCAGCATGGCAAATAGCCCGTATTCCGATGCCGAGATCAGTCTGGTGTCGCAGAACCGAATGGACGTCATCACGACGCCGGTCCCGGGCGGCGCATACTTCGCATGCCGCACCGGCCAGAACGCATCGAGCGACCCCAGCCGGAACGGCGACAACTATACGAGGATGACGAATTACATCGGCCTGACAATCGCGGCCGCATACGGATACGTCATCGGCAAGCCTCAAACACCCGACCTTCGGCGCCAGGTCAAGTCTTCACTGGAATCCTTCCTTCAGGCCATGCAGGACCAGGGCATGATCGGGGACGTCAACAATCCCGGAAAACCGGGTTACAGCGTCACCCTGGACAGCAGCAACAATCCGAGTGCGCGCGTTGCCCTGGGTTACATGCAAGCAGACATTCAGGTCATCTATCTCTCGATCGTGCGCTACTTCATTGCGAACCTCGAGGGCGGCCAGACCGTCACCGTCAACACGAAGTAATCAATCTCGACAAAGGATAAGCCATGCCCAACTTCGGAGAAAGCTACGGCCGCGATATACGGCTCGACATCAATCTTCCCAACGGCGGAATTCTGACGCTTCAGGAAATCGAGTCGTACGACAAGAAGCCCGACAATCACATCGATTCGTTCGTGAACATTTCGGGGCGCAAGATCAACAACGTCATCCCCCAAGGCGGTTCCGGGGAAATCACCCTGAAGCGTGTCGACAGCACTGTCGAATCCTTCCAGGCTCAATATGAGGCAAACTTCTATGCCGGTGGGCAACAGCTCAAGGGCACCATCACGGAAACGATCAGCAACCCCGATGGATCGATCAGCCAGTTTCAGGTACAAGGTGTTTCGCTTCTGGTGGAAGACCTCGGAACATGGCGCGGCGAAACCGCTGTCACCCAGAAGATCAAATACCTGTACGAAGCTTTCGTCCAGGTCCAATAAGGGAGGACGAAAGATGAATACCAAGGTCCATATAGGGGATCACGGACCGGCGGCTGATCTCGTTGCAAAGGCCGTTCAGGAGCACACCGTCACCGACAATTTGGGAAGAGATATCGTCCTCAGGAAACCGGGCGTACTCGCGCAATACAACATCGTCAAGATTGTTGGGCAAGCATCTTCGAACGAGGTTTACATGGCAATGGTGATGCCACTTATTTACGTGGCATCCATAAACGGCGAAAAGGTGCCGACGCCGAAATCCCAGCTCGAGATCGATGCGCTTATTCAGAGACTCGATGAAGAAGGGATCGAGGCAGTCATGAAAGGCGTGGAAGAGAACTTCACGCCTCAAGACAAAGAAAAAACCAAGGAAGAAATAAAAAACTAGCCACGGCTGTACCGATCAGGGAATGCCTATGGCTTGTGAAAAATGGGATTCCCTTCGATACGGCCTTCCAGCTTGATGAATGTACTCGCGCTGCCTTCTGCATTGTTTTCAGTGAAATGGAGGGAGCGACCTTCGACTGGCACTTGATGGAGTTCAAAAAGGAAAATTCACAATGAAGGAGTTTTCCAGCCTGACCGCGTTTGTCGAGGAATTGATCATGCAGGCAAAGATGGTCGATGCCTACGCGCATCGCGGCCTGGATGAGGCGACCAAGATCATCGAAGAGTGCGCAAAAGCCGAGATCGGGATTTACCAGGACGCCGTCGGCGAATTCAACGCATGGGATGAATTGGCCGACTCGACAAAGTCAGACAGGGTCCAGCAAGGATACAGCGAAAACGAGCCTCTCCTGCGTTCCGGAGAACTCCGTGATTCAATTTCCCGTGAAGTTGGCACTAGGGAAGCTGTTGTCGGAAGTGACAGCGACATCATGGTTTACCAGGAACTGGGGACGCCTACCATTCCACCGCGTCCCGTAATTGGTCCGGCTGCACTCAGGACATCCGCGCGCGTTCAGGTGGTCATCGGTGAATCGGTGGTCGAAGGGCTTCTCTATTTTGCCCCTGGGACGCTCAGGAAGTTATCAGGAGCCAAAGAATAAAGCAGGCACCGCAAATAGCCAAAATTGCCAACCCACCTATTACAACGCCCATAACGGCATAAAGCAGCCTGGTTTCCCAAGGCATTTCGTGCAAAAAAATAGGACGGCTCGATGCGCGCAGCAGCTTTTGCCGCGGATATTGAATTCCCGCGACATGGTCTGCAAGCCATTCATGCGCACGATACAAAAAGGATTGACTCATGTTCGAAGCCTATAAAATCGGCATACGCCTGACGCTGTTGAACGGCGTTTCGGCTGGCCTTATGAGCATGGTGTCTGGATTCCAAAGTCTAGATAAGCAGGTTTCCGGTGTCAATCGCAAGCTTTCAGATACTGAAAAAGCAATGATTGGCATCAAGCGTCGCATGCTGGTTGGAGGCGCGCTCGCGGCAACCGGCGGATTTGGACTCGGCATAGTTGCCAAGACGTTGCCGGCTGCGAAGGAATACGCCCACCAACTGGCGCTCATGAATGCTGCGGGAATGCGGCACCTCGAGATCGTCAAGGCTACGCAAGCAGCATGGGCGGCCAGCAAGACGGCCCCGACTTCATCCGTCACCGAGAACCTTGCCGCAATTCGAGATCTGCGCATGGTATTCGGAAATACCGCCGATGCAACACGCTATATGCCCGTCGTCCAGAAGGTGCAGGCGATCCTGCAGAACCTACGCCACGGAGAGGGCGGCAGCGGGAGAAGCGAAGCATATGAAATGGCGAAGGCGCTTGAGATGAAGGGTGCCGTCAGGACGCCCGGGGAATTCATGCGCGAAGCGGAGCTCATGACGCGCGCGCTTCAAGCAACGGGCGGGAAGGTCTCGGCCACGGACTTCCTCTCGGCTTTCAAATATGGTCGCACTGCGACAGCAGGGTGGAATGACCAATTCACCTATTCCATCCTGCCAACACTGATTCAAGAAATGAAGGGCGGCAGCGGTGGCGGGGGAAAGGGCGGACCAGGAAATGCCATCATGTCTGCCTATGCGGCAGTCGTAGGTGGAACCATTCCCCAGAAGGCGCTCAAGGTCTGGCAGAAGCTCGGGCTTCTCGATCCTTCAAAAATCGTCTGGAATAAAGTTGGCAGCGCAAAAGGCGTTGAGCCAGGCGGCGTCATGGGGTCAGGACTTTTCCAGGCAAGCCCATATGAATGGGCTCAGAAGTATCTGGCGCCGGCTCTCCAGAAAGCGGGATACAAGACAATGGAGCAGCAGAAGGAAGCGCTTCAATATCTGTTCCCAAACCGGACAGCTGGCTTCGTCATGTCTCAGATGATCACGCAGGCGTGGAAATTCCAGCGCGACATGCGTTTGATCGGTCAGGCGAAAGGGCTTTCTGCATACGGGAAGCTTCTCAAGACAGATCCGGAAATGGCGCAACTTGCCCTGCAGAAGCAATGGCAAAGCCTTCTCGCAATACTGGGATATCAGATCATGCCCGTCGTCCTGAAAGGAACGCTCCTGCTGATCGACGGGCTGCGTCCTCTTGGGCGCTTCTTCTATCACCACGCCTGGGCCGCAAAAGCACTGATGGTGTCGCTCGTAGGGCTATCGGCCATTCTTTTTGCCACTGGTGCGGGACTGACGCTATGGGGGGCGTTCTCCCTTCTTGGCGTGGCCCTCAAGCTCACGCCGATTGGTGGCGTTGCTGGAATAGCGAGCGTCGGAAGTGCCCTTGTCGGTTTTGGCAAGGGATTGGCGACCATGGCGGCGTCGGTGATGACGAATCCCTATGTGCTTGCAATCATGGGCGGAGCGGCCGCTGGGTATGCGGCAGGTACCGGCCTGAATTACTTGATCAATAAGGGCGTCCATGCTCTCACAGGAGACGCGAGTCTGGGCGGCTGGATATACAGCGCCACGCACAAGCCGGGAGAGAATGTGACGCATGTCCACATCCACCTCGACGGCAAGAAGATCGCACACCATATTGTTGGTCCAAAGCATGATACCGGGACGAGTTCGCTAAACTTTTCGGCTCATGCGCCGACGCCTGCAACCCCCGGAATGGTTGGATATTGATGGCCGCTCCTCTCGTCCGAATGATTCTGCGCGGTCAGAACGCGCAAATTGAGTTCATCGATTCCGAATTGCCGGAGTTCGTGACATTCGGCGGCGACCAGAAAATAGCGATTCATCAGTTGATGGGCGGACGTCGCATCCTGGATGCCATGGGCTATTCAGATGCCCCGATTTCATGGGCAGGGATCTTTACGACAGGGCTTGCCGTCGACCGTGCGCGCTTCTGCGATACGTTGCGCAGGACGGGCGAACAATGCACCCTGACATTGGGGCCGTTCAGCTATACCGGAATTGTCGGGAAATTCGAAGCTGATTTCGCCCGCGGCGGACTCTATGTTCCCTATCGCATCTCGTTGACAGTTGCCCAGGACAATACCGCTTTCGAGATTACCGCTCCTCTCATCAGCGTCCAGTCTCAAATCAGCGCCGATGCAAGCAGGGGAACATATCTCACAGGACTTATTGGAGATCCCACTCTTTCCTCGCAGCACTCTGGAATCGTATCGTCGATCGACGCGGCCGTATCAGCCATGAACCCGATGGTGAAAGGCATCACCGATGCGGTTTCAACAGCGCAGTCTACAACGTCAGGAGTTATCCAGACATTGAATGCCAGCACTTCTGCAATTCTGGCGCCAATCTCCCAGATCGCACAGGCACAGGCTCAAGCGCAGCGTTTGATCACCTCGGCGGAGGGCGCTATCAACAACGCCGCTACACTTGGAGGACTTGTTCCAGGAAACCCGGTAGCGAAGATCACTGGGAATTTTGCAAAACAAGTGAATGCGGCCACACAATTGCCGGCGCTCTACGAATATTCGTCATTGCTTGGCAGGACGTCCAACAATCTGAAAATTGCAGCCAATCTCGGCCCGACTTCGAAGACGATCCAGGTCGGAGGCGGTACGCTCCAGCAAATTGCCGCGCAAGAATATGGAGATGCAAGTTTGTGGCCTGTCATCGCGAAGGCAAACAACATTTCTGACCCGGTCATTACCGGAATCAAGACCCTGATCATTCCGCCTGCGCCCAGATGAACGACTATGTGAACACGCCACCGGCAATCGGTATTACCCGGCAGCCGAGGGGACTCCTCATGGCCGGAGACAACATTCTGGATTTTGAGAAGATCACGCTTGTCCATTCCGGTACCCATGAAGCCGGAACGATGGAGGCAGTCGTTGCATCATCGCCCGGTGGGAATCCTGGGCAATGGAACTGGTGGCTTAGTCAAGACGTCATTGTGCTTGATGTCTACGCGGGATTTCCTGTCGACCCCAGAAAATATAGCAGTCAGGACCTGACACCACTGGCAAAGATTCGCGTCGACCAAATTGATCTCGATGTTGCTGAAAACCGCATGGTCATTCAGGGCCGCGACCTTTCTGCAATTTTCATCGACAACAAGACGGACGGCCAGTTTCAGAACCAGACTTCATCTCAGGTTGCGCAGAAGTTTGCCGATGGTGCCGGTCTGAAATCCAAAATTCAGGCAACGACAACAAAAATAGGCACCTACTACAGCCAGGACTATGTGCATGTCGAACGCGATCAGACCCAATGGGCTCTCCTTGTGTATTTGGCGCAAAAGGAGGGGTTTGACATATACGTCCTTGGCGATACGCTCTATTTCGGGAAGTTCGCCAATGCAAATCAGAGCAGCTATCTGATCCAGTTTGACTCCGCGAATTCGGATCGTCCGTATCATCAAAGCAACGCCAAATCGCTGAAATTTGAGCACAACCTGACGCTCTCAAGAGACGTCATAGTGACCGTCCGCAGCCACAACATGAAGACCGGAAAGAGCTTCTCAGTGGTGGCAAAGGCAAGTCATGGGAAGGCGCAGGCGGCGAGAAGCCTTACACCGATTACCCCGACAAGTGCGGCTGATGCCCAAAACTATGTCTACGTTTTTCATAATCTAGCACCGAATGATGCAAGGCAAAAGGCGCTCCAACTTGCGAAGGAAATCAGCAAGCACGAGCTCGTCATTGCCGCCGAACTTCCCGGAGATGACGTTCTTTATCCATGGGTTCCGATTGAGATTAGCGGTACCGGAACGCCGTTTGACACGACCTTCTACGCCTCCCGAATAGAGCGCACCATCTCGCCTGCGGATTTCAGCATCAGCGTGAGCGCGAAGAATCACCAAACAGGTACAGAGGTGGCCCTTGATTGAGCAAATAAAGCAGATCGTCGCGAAGTTGATGGCCACATTTGCAAAAACCTCTATCGGCACGGTTACCGACTACGATCCAGATCTTTACGCCGTGCGCGTCCGCCTCGAGCCGAGTGGAGTCGTTACTGGATGGATACCGATCGCGTCACACTGGGTAGGAAAGAACTTCGGGCTCGTCATGGGGCCCGCGATCGGAGACATGGTGCGCGTCGACTATGTGAACTGGCAACAGCAAGCCGCCCTCATAGGCGGTCGCTTCTTCAATGACGATGTCCCGCCTCCCCCTGTTCCTTCCGGAGAGATGTGGGCGGTTCATTCTTCCGGCGCTTTCCTGAAGCTCACGAATGACGGAAAGGTGACCTCCAGCGACAAGGCGGGGTCCACCGTCGTGTTGAATGGAGACGGGACCGGGAGCGCCACGTTTTCCGCTGGGTATACGGTGAATGCCAACATACAGATCAATGGCACGCTGAAGGTTTCTGGGGACATCACGGACAACAGTGGGATGAATACTGATACCGTGGCTGGAATGCGAAATGTCTTCAATTCACACACCCACTCTGATCCGCAAGGCGGTTCAACTGGTGGACCTTCTGGGGCCATGTGATGACTGACATATTCCACTATTGGTCGAATGACATTGAGCTGGACGCCACCGGGGATATTCTTACGGTCGAGGGCACAACAGAAACGAACCAAAGAATATTGCGTGCCCTGATGACGGCCGCACCGGAATATTTCTTCCATGCTTCCTATGGGGCCGGAATCGGACGTCATGTGGGAGAGGCGATTTCTTCAAGCAACTATTCAGCGATCCAGGCTGACGTCAAAAGTATCGTTTCGAAGGATCCTGATGTGTCGCCCACACCCAAGCCAACCTTTTCTTTCATCTCGTCTCCTACTGGGTACCTGGTGGTAAAGATCAATTACACCTACCGGCCAACCGGGCAGCTACAAACATTTACCTTCACCGTGAGCAAGTAAAATGCCGCTGAATACTGTTGATTCAAACACGCTTCTCCAGAAGATGGCAGCGACGATTCAAGCCAATGTAACGAAAGTGCTGAATCTCAATCCGGGGAGCGTTTTGCTGTCATTCCTTGAGGCTATCAGGGATGTGGCGATGTGGCTGCAGTCGATTGTGTTGCAGCTTCTTCAATCCGCTCGACTTTCAACGGCATCAGGAAGTGATGTCGACACATTCGTCGCGGATTTTGGACTGACGCGACTGGCTGCCGTGCCGAGTACGGGAACGGTGACATTTTCCAGGAATTCTTCTACGCAGCAGGCCATTATCCCGGCCGGAAGTCAGGTGCAAACTTCCGATGGGACTCAGACCTTTATTGTCATTGCCGATACAACCCAAGCCGCATGGAACGCGGGGTTGGATGCCTACGTTATTGGAATAGGCGTAGGCAGCATTTCAGCATCGATTCAGGCTCTCAACGCGGGAACACAGGGGAATGTACAGGGCGGAACGATTACTGTGCTTGCACAACCAATCCAGGGGGTCCAGGCGGTCACGAACGCAAATAGTCTGACCAATGGCGTCGATGCAGAGTCTGATACGGCCCTGAAAGCTCGATTCGCCCTTTTCATCGCTTCACTTCGAGCCGGAATAAAATCGGCCGTAATCTATGCCATTGCTTCTTTGCAGCAGGGCATCCAGTATGATTTAACTGAAAACCAGGCTTATGATGGGACGAACCAAAACGGTTTCTTCTATGTGGTCATCAGCCCCAGCACTTCGGCAATCCAAACCCTCGTCTATTCCGCGATCGACGCGATCAGGCCCCTCACCGTAACTTTCGGAGTATTTGCGGCTACTGAGCTTGCCGCCAATATTTCGATGACAGCGACGGCGGCTGCCGGATATACGCATGCTCAGATCACGGCAGACATCACCACTGCAATTCAGGATTTTATCGGCACAATCGGTCTCGGGAGCACCCTGCAGCTTACCCAGCTTTATGCAATCGCATACGGCGTTGCTGGCGTGCAAGAGGTAACCGGGATGACAATCAATGGCGTCACGGCAGATCTTTCAGCAACTGCAAAGCAGGTCATTACGGCTGGCTCCGTAGCGGTGAATTGATATGGCCACAGGTGATCAGCTTGATATATGGAATAGGCTCAAGGGGCTTATTCCTGCTTCATGGTTTCAGGGAAGCGCGCCGAATGCTGACGCCCTGACAAATGCGGCCGCATGGGCTCTTTCCACGAACTATTCCCAGATGACCTATGCTGCGTTGCAGTTGCGCATCAAGACCGCGACTGGGATGTGGCTAGACATCATCAGCGAAGATTTCTTCGGTGCAGATTTGCCTCGGCTCGTGAATGAAACCGACGCGAATTTTCGATCGAGGATACTCGGGAATTTGTTCGTCAAAGGGCCGGCCAGGGCGAATATGGTCGCAGTGCTCAGGCTCATTACAGAAAATGATCCAACGATATTTGAACCATCGAATACAACAGACTCGGGTGGATGGGACGGCGGATTCTATTTTGATACAGGCATCGCAGAAGGCGGAGGTTGGGGCGACCCACTACCTTACCAGGCATTCATAACAGCATACCGGCCATCATGGGCTGATGTCGCATTGGGGGAATTGGATTCCTACACATTCATGTGGGACGTCCAGGGCGCATGGTCTGATAGCTCTCCAATCTCAATTACAGATGCGGCAATCATCGCGGCTGTTGAGGCAACGAAGCCGGTCGGTATGACTATCTGGCTACGCATCGCCAACCAAGCAGTAACTCCGTAATTTACTTTCGCATTTCTTCACTCAGGGCGCTTCGGCGCCCCTTTTTATTGGGGCTTGAAAAGTGGATAGACCGATTATTTACCCGCAGGAACAAGGGCGCAGCACCGATATTCTCTTTGGGCAGCGCGCAATGTTGATTGGGCTGTCGAAGTTGGCAGAGGCAATTCTTGGGACTACCACCCAAGTCACAGGACTGGCCGTTTCTGCAACATCCCCGGCGTCCATGAATGTTTCCATCACTCCCGGGCAGATTTACGAACTGGACAACATCGATTCTACGGATTATGGTGTTTTGGCCGCTGATACGACACACCAGATCCTGAAGCAGGGCGTTTTGCTTGATGCATCATCTCTTTCTTGCCCAGCGCCTACGACCGCTGGAAATTCGATCAACTACCTGATCGAGGCATCTTTTCAGGAGAATGACACGACAAATGTCGTTCTCCCATATTTCAACAGCGCGAACCCTTCCCAGCCCCTGACTGGGCAGAACAACTCTGGGGCGTCTCAACCAACCCAGAGGAATGGACAGGTCGTTCTTGCTGTGAAAGCTGGGGCATCTGCCGCAACGGGAACCCAGACGACACCGAGTCCTGACGCTGGTTATGTTGGGCTTGCCGTAGTGACGGTAGCTTATGGTCAGACGTCGATCACCAACACCAGCATTTCCCAATATTCTGGTTCACCCAACATCACCTATACGCTTGGTGACCGTGTAGCTTCAGCACTTCTCGCTGATACCGTCAATATGCTGAACGGCGTTTCTCTAGTTGGGGGCGCCGCTCGCGTCGTCAATTCAATGGCCGCTCTTCGTGCCCTGCCGAAAACGGGGGCGCAGAATGTATTTGTTACTGGATATCGCAATGACACGACATATCGTGGCGGAGGAAAATACAATCTGAATGCCTCTGATGTCACCACGGGCGCATTTTTTGTCGGGTCTATTTCGGGAACAGTGCTTACCATCACATCCATTATCAATGGGACAATCGCTGTCGGAGAACAGCTGAATTGGAACGGTTCTGACCAAAGCATCTATCTTGTGCCGGGTGGGACCGGAACAGGTGGGGCGGGAACATACAATTTGAGCGCTGCACCCGGAACAGTCACCAGCCAGAACATGACAACGGATAACGGCGGAACGACCGTTGTTTCCTGGCTGGATGGTGGACGATGGGATCTTGACCATGACGGCGAGGTCCATATCGAACAATTTGGTGGCGATATCACACTTGCTGACAATTCATACCAGATGGAAGCGGCGACAAATTGGGCAAATGGGCGCCCGGTCCTTTTCGGAGTCGGATCCACCAATACCATTTACAACGTTACGAGAGCGCTCACAAATCTCTCTGTATGGGCATATTGCTGGAAAGGCGCGCGTGGTGAATATACGGCTCATGGTTGGGAAGCCACGCCTACCGTGGCACAAACTGTTATCAAATATCGCCCTGCCAGCAATTTGACATACATGGTCACTCGCTCGGACCCGACAGCGCCGCTCGGTGGCAATATCGGTCCGTTCATCCACGAGGATATTCTTTTCGACGCTACTGGCAATGTTTTCCAGTTCGGCAATGAAGCCCTGGGACCGGTTGTTGATGGCGCTGGGGAGAAATACGTCCAGGGAGTTGCATTTATCCGTAGTTACGTTTCGGCGGATGCTCAGACGCTTACTTCCGACACTTCGGGAAAAATTACGCGCAGCGGCACAATCCCGATTCATCTTACCAAGTGCTTTTCTACGGTATTCGAAGATTTTGGCATGGATGGTGGGGACGTTGGCATCAGAATGTTTGGTTGTGACCAACCTGATATTCGTGGTCAATTCTTCATGGTTAATCAAAATATTCCGATTGAAATTCAGGCGAGCGGCTCATTTACCGTATGGCACAAATTGCGTGGCTTGAATTTGAATCATTGGGGTCTTGCCGCGATGACCGCATTTGGGTGCGGAGTTTCCGTTGAGCAAGCTAGAACAGAAGTCGGAGCTGGAAGTGTTGTCGGGCGTGGTGCATTGAATTTGACCACGGGTAATACTGGTGGTGCAGCACTGGGTATCACAGCTGCAGTTACTTCTGGTTCTAATTCATTGACGTTCAATAAGGATATGACGAATATCCTGTTTCCGAACGTTTCAATCATAGAGCTTGTTTCTTCAATAAACAATACATCTGATTATGTCTTGGTGATATCGGTCAGTGCAGCAACAGTCACTTTCGATAATTCACTGACAAATCTCATGTGGAATGATCCGGCCGCGACGGTCATTCGCCTTCACGGATATGGATTCCTGCATGCTTACGAGAATGGGGCATACAGTAATATTAATCATAATATTGAGCCCTCAACTCCAGCATTTGCATTTGCACCATCTAACGGTTCGGTAATGAGTATCTCGGATGCTTCAAATCAAGATGGAAATCTTTGCAATTCCATTGTCCTGGCAAATAAAACTGGCGTAGGGGTGTCAACCCGGGTCGGTGTCAGAATGACCTTCAGTGCATGCAGAGATAACGTGATCGCTGATCCAAATCATCCATTAGTTTACGTGGACAACTGGAAAGAAAACCACGGCGGAAATTTCAATATCAATGGAATGCAGCTTGGACAGGATCTTGCCGATGCTGAATCGCTTGTAATTCGTCGATGGATATTCACTCCGAAACGTGGTATGTCGGTATTCAATCCAGCCGGTATTCAATTCGCTAAACGATTCGGTGATTCCAATACCGACCAGGTTCCTTGGGCAATATATATTCCTCCTGGAGAAACCGCGCTTTTTTATGATTCAACTCTGCCAAGTTCCAGCTATGGACAATTCAAGATTTCATTTTTAGTTGAGCCGGCAGCTGTTGGAACCGATACATTTTCACCAAGCGTAGTTGGAAATGGTGGCGGACCTTTATTTTCTGCCAGTGTGGCACATGGTACGCCGCAGGTTGTGCAATATGCTGGAGCAATTCCGAGTGTCTGGAAAGGGACCGGACGAACAGTCTCAACTGGCTTTCAAATAGGGGGCGGTACGAATGGCTGGTATGTTTACGCCATTATTGTCGAGGATCGCCCGATGGATGTGGTTGGAGGGGGAAATGCGAGTGGATCGTCGCAAAAACTGATCGGATTTCATGATATAACCCCTCTTGCCGCAACCAATATTGCGCAGATTGATCTCAGCGAACTCTCAAATGGATATGCGTTGATCTGCAGAGTCAAGTGTCAGATTTCCAGCAGGCCGACAGGAGGATACGCTTCGACGTATAAGGAGTTTATTGCGCATTTCGGCAACGATGGATCGCTAGTTGCCCTTGGTGCCGATACGGCCCTAACTTCACAAAAATCTGTCAATTCATCCGTGATTCTGATAGACGCTACTCTTGCCTGTAGTATCAGTGGAACGAATGGGCTACTGACGCTGACTCCAACAATTACAGGTTCATCGGGCGGAAATGAGGTCTACGTTACCTCAGAAATTGAAATATTGACTGCTGGTGGGGTTTATCCTGCAACAATGCTGTAATTTCTCCAATTGATTGACTGAGCCGCCTCTAGCGGCTTTTTTTACGACCAGCGAAAAGGGATAGAGGGAATGAATCCTGGCATTTACGACCTGATCGGCGCGATTGTCGCCGTTCTCATCGGCGCGATCATCACGATCATTCGCCATCAACTCAACAAGCGCGACGAAGCGCAGGAGGCCATGATCAAAGACCTCTACGACAAGCATCAGAAGGACGCTGACAAGCTGGTTGATCTCGAGCTGAAGATCGCCGAGAAGCATTACCAGAAGCCGGAGCTTGATCAGAAGTTTGAACGGCTCGAAACAGCCTTCAACAAGGGATTCGATGAGCTCGGAAAAAGATTCGACCGGCTTTCTGACGCCCTGCTTCGAAACGACACGGAACACCAGAAATAGTGCGCTGAACACACTAATTTATGACCCGCTTCGGCGGGTTTTTTCATTTCAGGAGGTCCAATGATCACCTATCTCGTCATATCGCTTTTGATCGGATGTGGTGTGTATGCCGAAGCGCCGCCCGACCTTCACGGCCCGTCAAGGATTCAATACGCGGCCACCGGAGCGATCACATGGCCCGTTGTATTGCCGGTTGCCGCCGGAGTGGTCATCGAATCAAAGCGGCATCCTCAACGCACTGATTATTCCTACTTGAAAGGACAAAAATGAACCTCTTCCACACGATTCTTCTCGTTCTCCTGGTGGCCTCGATCGGCTGGTCAGTTTTTTGGTGTTGGAAGACCAACAAAGCATCTACCGATGACTGGGGGTCGGCTGTTTTTTTCTTCTTCGGACTCGCGGCTCTTGGCATTGATGCAGCGGGCTGGCTCGTCTATTGGGCGATCCTGCATTTTCATCCTGCCGGGGTTGCGGTCCTCGCCGGCATCGTGAGCCTGCATGACTTCAAGCTTGATGACCTTGCCGAATTCACCAGTGAGAAATCATTCCCGGCGAATGCCAGCAAGGATTTCAGACTTTTCTTCGCCGGCCGGGATGATGTACACCGTGTCCTTCGGCATGTGCTCAGCCGCGTGACGACGAGCCTTTACCTGAATATGTTCGGCTACGACGATGACGAGCTCAACGATATCGTCATGGGAATTGTCCACAACCCGCAGATCACATGCTTGATCACCCTCGACAAGTCGCAGGCCGGAGGCGTTCACGAGAAGCGGCTGCTGGACAGCGATGCGGCCAAGGATCCGGATGGATTCAGGACGCACTTCGTCATCGGCCAGAGCGCTACTCATCAGATCAGCCACACGAAGGGGTTCGTTGCCGATGGCGTCGTCGGCTGTGAAGGATCGACGAACTGGAGCGCGAGCGGCGAGGGCACGTTCATCCTGAAGGCGACTTCTGCCGGCGGCGTGGGATACAAGGCCCAGAACAACACCCAGACCGTCTTCACCGACCCGCATGCCGTGCAGCGCTTCCAGGCGCAACTGATCGCTGAACATCTGGCTGCGCAGTCCAAGGCAATGAACCATGGATCTTGAGAACGAATTCGAAGGGTGCAGGCTGACTGCCTATCCTGATCCGGCTTCCGGTGGCGATCCCTGGACGATTGGCTGGGGACATACCGGACCTGAAGTTCACGAAGGCCTTGTCTGGACGCAAGAGCAAGCCGACGAGCAGCTCGTCAAGGACAAGGAACGAGCCCAGGCTGTCATCGATGAGTTTGTCACAGTTCGCCTCACACCGAACGAGGATCGCGCCGTCCGAGACTTCATATTCAATTTAGGCTCTGGTGCTTTCAAGGGATCTACGCTCCTGCGCAAGCTGAACCTTGGCGATTTCAAAGGCGCGGCAGCGGAATTCGATAAGTGGGATCATGCAGCCGGGAAAGTGGTAGCGGGAATTCTTCGCCGTCGTCAGGCAGAAACGGAACTTTTCAAGGAGGGAGTGGCATGACACATCTGATCCATGCAGCACTTTTCTGGGCGCTCATTCTTTTGATTGCGCTCGATGCGGCCGACACCTACATGATCGTGCATCACGGTGGCCAGGAGCGCAATAAGTGGGGAATGCAGCAGATGATCGCCAAGATGGGGCTCATCCCGGCGCTGCTTTTCTCGCACGGCTTTCTGATCGCGCTGATCGCTTATTTCCGGGATCTCTTGTCGGCTCGCGAGCTCACCGTATTCGTGATCGCTTTTGCGCTGATCGCATATCACAACCTGGTCAGTTGGATCAGGGCGGGGCATGGATCATGAACTGGCTGAAATCCATGCTTACGGGGGCGGATGGCACGATTGATGATGCCAGGGTACACGCAAGCCTCATGGTCCTGGCCTACATCGGATCGACCGTCTACGCGATCCACAAGGGGCAGGCATTCGACCCGCAAGCATTCGGGGTAGGGGCGGGCGCATTGTCCGCCGGTGTCGGCGGCTGGTTTGGATTCAGGGGCAAGTCATGAATATTCCATACGCGCTCATCGCCAAGCTCGTCGGCGCACTCGCGCTCATCGCCCTTGGATTCGGCGCTGGCTACAAGTTCGAGCATGGAGACGTCGTGGCCGCTCAGGCAGAACTCGATTCATTCAAGGCAACACAGCAGGCGGCATCCGAAAAGGCCATTGCCGACCAAGCCGAGCAGGTCAAGGTGCTGCAAAACGCAATCTCACAGGAGGCAATTCAAAATGATCAGAAGATCCAGGATGCTTACCATCGCAATATTGTTCTCGCTCGCGGGCTGCGCATCTGCTCCGGTAATGGTGCCGACCGTATGCCCCAAGCCGCCAGCGCCGCCGCCGCAGGTGATGCAGCCAGTCAGCCCGGAATCATATCAGGACAGGCTCTCGCAGATCTTGCAAGGGACGCTGACAGGGACCGGGAAACCGCGCTTGAATGCCAACGATGGGCATCAGGAATAAGTCGCTGAAAACTGGCTTGCAATGAAAAATATTTGGCACTGCCTAATATTCTGCCAAATTATCCACAGAAAAAGGGGTTGCGATTTCTCGTAACCCCTTCATTTATTTGGCTCCCCGACCTGGACTCGAACCAGGGACCTGCGGATTAACAGTCCGTCGCTCTACCGACTGAGCTATCAGGGAATAGAAGAAGAATTTTAAAGGTTGGCGCCTTTCAGGTCA
>JAEHJW020002768.1_pt1 | contig 20794 bp, 25 predicted proteins | sample 9271431 | NCBI WGS metagenome assembly JAEHJW02 | reverse complement strand
GAGCAGGACCGTCTGCTCCGGTTCCTGCGGACCCTGCCTTCCTACTATGTCCTGGAGACCCCGGAGGTGTCATTGGCGATGGTACATGCCGATCTGATCTCTTTCGATCCTTTGACCACCCCGCGTTCCGAAATGGAGTACGGGTCAAAGAAGGGCAAGACGGACAATGACGCCCGTTATGCGGATGGGGCCAAAGCGTGGCAGGATGGTGAGCCACTGGGAAACCGGTACCGGCTACTCCGTGGGCACATCCCGCAAATGACGACTAACGACTGCGTCTTTTCCTTGGAAGAAAAGCAGGCGTTTGGCGGCAATCTAGTGGCTCTGCCGCTGGACCGGTTCCTGCGGCAAGGTGCCGATTTAGCGGCCTTCAAGGCGTGCCGTATCCGGCAGCAGTCCACGTTCGACTTCGGGCCTGAGAAGCAGAGAACAAAGGAGCTTCTCGTCCGTATCGCTCAGCTGCGAGGTGAAAAGCTGCTGCAGGCCACGGAGTCTCAAAATGGCTTGACGTTGTACAAATACAGCCGGCGTGTCTTCTATGATCGGTTCTGGGATCGTGATCCGTTGCTGCTCAAAACCCGCGGGTTGGTCTTGGATCGCGCATTGCAGATCGTCCAGCATCCGTTCGACAAAGTGTTCAACCTGGGCGAAAACGGCACGGCACAGGATATACCCGGTCACACCCCTGTTGTGGCCACGGAAAAGCTAAATGGCTTTCTCTGTTGTGTGACGCGGCATCCGCATGACTCAGGCCGATTGCTGATCACGACAACCGGAAGTTTCGACTCGCCTTTTGTCGAGATGGCCCGCGAAACCCTGATGCCGTACAAAGGGACCCTGCTGAAACTCCTGCGGGAGTCGGACATCACTTTGATGTTTGAAGTGATCCATCCGAAGGACCCCCACATCATCGCGTATGCCGATGCCGATCACGGCCCCTGGCTCATCGGAGCGCGAGGCAAGGGCTGGGATGATACCTGCTGGACGGAAGCCGATCTTGATGGCCTGGGAGGCGGTTACTTTCGCCGTCCCGCCTGGCAGACCACCACGCTTGGAGCGATCAAGGAGGCGCGGAAGTTCTCCCGTCTCGAAGGCTGGATGGTCCGCCGGCTGGAACCGTCTGAACCGTTCATCTGCAAGGTGAAAACGGACTACTACCTGACCACTAAGTTTCTCGGACGGCTTTCCGATTCGAAGGTTGCGTATCTGTTCAATAGTCCGCAGCGTTTCAAAAAGGAAGTCGACGAGGAGTTTTATGATCTGGTCGATAGTCTGTCCAGCAGTGTCACGCGAGAGCAGTTTCTTGGCCTGGCAAAGCCGGAGCGTGTCGCATTGGTTCGTTCATTGCTTGACTAAAACTTGTTCTGTGGCCATCCACATCTGGATGGTCCATTACGAAAACTTGACGTGATATTATGAATAATATATATTATTCATAAGCAATCAGGAGGACGAAACATGGCACTAAACGGCTATCGGTCAGCAGATGATAAGCGGTCCCGTCTGGTGAGTACATCGAAAGGGCTAGTGGTAGCAGTACAAATCAGACCTCAACAGTACGAAATCTACAAGGACGGGGAGTTGATTGGGGATGTCCGCAAATTCAAAAACTGGTTTGCTTGCACCGACCCAATACGAGACGCCGGTGGGTGCGGCCCAGACGACGCCTACAAAAGACGTCGGGACGCTATTGAGGCGCTGGTTAGCGCGCAGATTCGATGACGGGAATGAGAAGGATGGGGATGCAAATGGAATTCTCAACACAACCGCTGCGGGACGTGGACATTACTGCACACGAAAAACGGTTAAGAACAATTGATGTTGGCATAGCGATCTTTATGGTTGTGCTCTGCACTGTAATCCTGGCCTTTTTGTCGCGGTTCGGGGAAGATAAGCCTGATGTGTCGTCGGCGCTCGTGGTTACTCTTCTTGCGTTCTCTCTAGGTGTGTTTTTTTTGGTCTATTACGTTATTCGTTCTGAAGACACCGAAAGCGCCGCCCCACTGGATGAAAATGAATGTGCTGTTGCAGTGTGTTTTTTCGAAGACCATCCAGAATACGGCTATTTCATTGAAGAACTCAGGCGTCAGGGCAGGGAAATGCTGCGTGGCGAGTTGCGGGCCTTGCAAGCGGACGCGGAAGATCGCCGCAAAAAAGAGGCATGCAAACGCCTCTATCAAGGGACAACACCATGACTGAATTACCACTGAACTCCGCCCAGGAGAAAGCCGCCGCATCACTGCGCAAGGCGTTGATGGCGTGTAGCCGCGCACATTTAGGGGTATATATATGGGACGGAACACCGATGGTCTGTCCGCAGCCGGATGGCGGCGACAATACGATGTGGGACGATAACCCAGCGTCGCTATGCACATGCATAGCGGTCAAGGGGCTGGATTGTGATGGCGGCGTTGGGCATTGATGACAAAAGACGACCTAAAACCAAGCAAGGGCCGCGGCGGCAAGCGCGCGAATGCTGGCCGGAAAGCCGCGGATGGCGTGACCAACACGATACAGGTCATGGTCAGTCTGACGCCGGAGCACCGCGAGAAATTCAAGAAATTGGGGGGCAGTTTGTGGTTGCGGAGGATGATCGATGAGCAATTCGATCGATAACGGAGACATTCGTGATATGATTAAGGCATGGAGCACTTGCCAACCGATCAACAGGAGGAACCGATGGAACAGAACAAGCAAGATAACATGCCGAAATGCAAGGTCATTTCTTTTGCAGAAAAGAAAGCCGAGCGGGACGCGGAATGGAAGCTGCTGGAAACCATGATCGGTAAAGAAGAAATTGAACGGCACGCTAAAGCGGGCAAGTTTCCAGGTTAATTCAGCCAATAGATATCCAGCAGCTTCATCACCGTCTCCGGTGGCGGCGGAGCATAGGGCGCGGTCGCGCTGTACCCGCCCGGGGATGAAGGCAGTATCGGCGTAAATGTGGCCGGCAGATTGCTTAGTCCGATGGTCGTGGAATCTCCGAAACTGTTCCCTGTCCCTGAACCTGGATTTTCTCCGCCGACGAGCAGGTAGCCGTTGATCGTGGTGCTACCGCCCGTATTGATCGTATTCGCGGCAATGATGTCTCCGCCAATATTGTTCGACGCGCCCAAAGACAGATTGCCGCCAGTGAACGTCCCGGAGGCGTCCGTTCCTCCTGTGTACAGGGCGATATTGCCGATGGATGCCGCGACGTACCCAGAATAGGCGCCTGCGCCCGAATACGGCCCCGTTGTACAGAAGTTGGTCGGATACACATAGACCCCATTGACGTTCTTATAGCTGCAAGCAAGATCAGGCCCCGCATAATTGGGGGCCTGCACCGCGGGTGACGCGGACGATAGGGTTTCATCGCCCGTGGCCAGCAGGCTGTCATTGTACGTGCCGCTCCCCACGCTCAGATTGCCAGAGAAAAACAAAACGCCGGGCGCTACGCTGATCCCGTCCAGGGTCCATGTCCCATTGCTATAGGTGATTTCCGCATTGTAGGCGCTGAATCCCTGGGCGATATTGGTGCAGTTGCCGTTGTATCCGGTATCCGCTGTGCAGAGGTAGCCGTAATACGGGGAGCCGCCGACCGTTTCGTTGTACAGATAATAAGTGGCCCCGCTAGTGAATCCGTTGACATGATCGACCACCACGTCAGCCACCACGCCGTTCGCAGACTCTGTGGACGTTGGCGGATAAAAGGCGAAATTCGCGTCCTGCGCCAGCGGATATACGTTGATCGTGGGCTGGGATACGGTGACCTGGGTGAGCGGAGTGATGCTGACCTGATATCCTGGTTGGGACACCAGTCCCTGGAAATTGCCGCTTCCGCTGATACTGCCGCCCACGATTCCCGATCCGACTGTCGGCCAGGAGGATGCGCTGTAATTTCCGCCGGTGTGCAGCGAAGTCACTGTGCCACTATCTTGCGACACATTGCCGGTTGTCGTCACCGATCCTACATTGGCATTCCCGGTCATGGTGACGCCGCCAGACCCTGCGGTGCCAGTGCCGGACAGGACGGTCGTAGCACCCCCGGAACTGATACTGACCGAGCCGTTCGCCTGAATGTAGGCGCTGTTGACTCCGCCGCTCGTGGATACATTCCCGAGCGCCTTTACAGAGGCGTATTGCCCGCTGCCGCTCAAGGTAATGGACTGATCAGAGAAAATGCTTTCATTGGGGTTCGTGCTGCTTCCGCTGATGGTCAGGCTGTCCACTGAGTAAATGCTGTTAAAGCCGTTGAACGAACCGCCAGTCGACACCGAGCCGTTGTCCGACAGGTTTTGCGGCGCGTCCCCGCCGACGACGTTGACATCCCCGGAGAAGGTGCTGTTCCCGTTGATATTGATGGCGTTGTTGATGACGCTGGAAGAAGAGGTGGCGGAGGGTGTGGCCGCGACCGCGCCCAACACTGCGGCAACCGTGGCGGATGCGCTGCCGCTTTGACCCTCGGACAATATCGAGATGATTCCTGGCTTGGACGGGGTGGCGCCGCTGGCGGGGCTGAATGTGTTTGCCGTCACGACCGCCCGCACTCGCGCGTCCACATATGGTGATGCATTCGATATGGTGGCGGTGGCGGTCGTGCCAACAGGCATCTCCACGGCCACGCCGCCATTCCCGCCATTGGGGATGGCGACTTGCCCGCCGGGCAGGTTCGTATCCAGCCCGCAGAGCAGCGGCCCAAGCCCCAGCATATCCTGCTCACAATTGCTGTCGTTGGACGATGCCGTGTCTGCCGTCGAATGAATGTTCTGCGCGTATTGCGTCATTGCGGAAACGCCCGCCAGCGCGGCCGCACGCGCTTCGTTGCTCTGCCCAACATCTGATGCCGACTGCACCGATGTGCGCCCCATCATCGCCACGGATTCCGCGATGAGCAGCATGAGCAGCGCGCTGACGAGCACCACCACCAGCAGGGCGGCTCCAGATTCACTGTGGTCGTTGGTCAGAGGTTTGGTATGCATACGGACACCTGTGTAGAGGGCAACCCGTTTTCAGCGGATCGCAGCGCGGTGATGGAATCGCCACTATCGACGGGGAATCCGCTCCCCATGCAACCAGATTGTGTCACCACGGGCAGAAAGGACCACCCGGCGCCGATGTCATAACTCGTGGTCTCCGAGGTCTGCCCGTCTGGGGTGCATGCCGACGTACCGGACTGTGTGGCATCCGACGAGACGGTGTAGGTCATGACATGACCGGATATCTGCAGCACGCCGTTGCACAGTTCCTGCGCACCATTGTTGGCCACTAGGTAGTCATAGGATATTTGCGTCGCGGTGACCGATATCGGATTCGGCATGGTCACGGACGGAATCGATGGCGCGCTGCTCGATGTTACGGTGCCGCTCCCCTGTGCGTATCCATGCCCGGACAACAAAAAGCCCGCCATCGCCGAGGTCTCATTCGTCACGGCTTGCAGCAAGCTGCCATCCTCGCAATTCCCGAATAGCAGGCCCGTGACCGCGTCAAACGGGTCGGACAGATCCGCGTCGGCAGTCGGTTGTGTAACGCCGGGCACGGGCGGAGCTATCAACCCACCGGCGTTCGATACCGTATTGTCCAACGCGGCTTTCATGATCGCCGATTTTTGTATTTCGCGGGTCAGGTTCATGGACAAGGTTTGATTGCGGGCCGCGAGACTCAACATGCTGAATGCGCCCAGAGTAATCATCGCGCCGGCCAGCATGGCGACGACCAATCCGATCAGGCTGAATCCGGCAGCGCCAGGTGCAATCCCTTCACGTGGAGCAGCCCTGCCGGGAGCAACCCTGCCGGGTGCAACGAGTAGCCTCATGGCAACCACCATGATACACCGCTCTCTTGATGCGCTGGGTTACGAATAGCGACCATGGGCACGGACACTGTGATGGAAGTTGGTGCCACCGTGTCGGAAGGCGTCGCGGTACCGCTACCGAATAATGACTGCACAATACCGGTGGCTGCGGTGGGCACCAGTCCGGTAACGCCGCCGGTGGAACAGGCTTGCGATGCCGAGATGACGGGCGCGCTGATATTTACAGCAACCTGAATCGTGGTTTGCGCACCCGCGGCGGCCGCCACGTTCGTCCCGGACGTTTCCATGCCGTAGGTTTGCGCTTGCACCAGTTGTTCCGCACCAGCTATCTCTGCGTTGGCGTGGAGTAGCACCCGATCCACGCCCAGAACAGCGACAGCGAAAATGAGCAAGCTGATCATGACCTCGACCAGCCCAATCCCTCGTTCGTTTTCAGGAAAACGGGACATTTTGTTCATCGGTGGAGATTTCCCATGTCCACGGAAGGGTAGTGGAACCGCTGAATGCGCATCCGGATATGGTCGGCGCCACAAAACCTTGTGCGTCCATGTCGATACAGGTGACCGGCGTGCCATTCAGCGCGAGCGTGGCGCCATCCGGGAGTTCATATACTTGTGGCGCGGCATCTCCGCCGAGGGCGCTGACCGTCAGAGCGGTGGCCGATGAGGGGGATGTTCGCACCAGCAAATCCGCGCCACCATCCGTCATCGCCATGATCCGCCACGCGCGCACGGCGGATTTCGCGGACAATGTGGCCCGCATGGCCTGCCCTTCGGATATTTCGTTCCCGGCCCAGAATAGAGCGGTCGACAATATGCCGACGATGGCGATAGAGACCGCCAATTCGATGAGCGTCATGCCCGATTCCGGGACGCGCCCGGTGCTCACGACAACTCCAGTTTCAGCACGATGATGCGGGACATGGACCAGAGCAACAGCATGACCAGCGTCGCCGTGAACAGGATAAAATGCAGATCGCTCACCTGCGTATGAACGATATGCAAGTCCACTGGCACCATGACCCACGTCAATAAACCACTTATGGAAAACGCTGCCGCCATGACTTTCCAGAGCATCGCAAACAGCCCTTCCGGTTCTGGCTCCCGCCCCGACAACCACGCCGCTACCATGCTGAGGACGCCCAGGGTGAGTCCGCCGTAGATCAGGGTATGTATCACGCTCATGCGCCACCCATGGCATGACGCAACACCGTTTTCGCCGTTGCCGGCTGATTTTCCCGCGTGCCCTCGAACATCTCGCGGCTCCAGAGGTACCCCATCGTCACCATCCAGAGGCAAAACGTTGACACGACCAAGGCGGTCAGCAGCAGTGCGGCGTTATTGCCCACCAGTTCGGCCAGCAGCACCGTCAGAATTTTCGCGGGTACCGGACTGGATATGGCCAGAGCCATGAAGGTGGCGGCCACGGGCAGGTTTTTCAGGCAACCCAGATACGCCAGGTGCAGGTAATAGACGGTGTTCGCTCCCAGATACAAGGTAAGAAACAGGATGGGGCCGGTGAACGGGCCAGCGGCGTTGCCCATCATGCCCAGACTTTGCCAGAACGCATTTTGCAGCAGCGCCGGCGCGTGCCGCAGCGCCTGATGCAGTTGCCCCGTCAGTCCACCGGATGGCGCCACCGCATGCATCGCCGACTGCGCCGTCAACGCCACCAGACTCACCAGGATAGTGATGAAAAATATCCACAGGAACGCCACCCGCGTCAGTTGCCAGAGGTCTTTCCCAGCATCCCGCGCCATGCTCCAAAACAACGCCCAGGAAAAGGCGCCATGGTGATCCAGCAGCCTGATGAGCAAAAAGGCGCCGCCCATCAACGGAACATCTATCAGCACGTTGGCGCCCAGCGGTTGCGGGATCAAGGCGTTCAACGCGGTCGCTGCCGAGATGAGCAGCGCCCATATCCAGGGTGCCCGGCGCCAGATATCCGCGCTCTGAACCGTCCAGCGGCGGAGCCAGCCCGGCTCGACTTTTTGCGGCGTCAACCCTCCTGCGCCGGAACTCACGAAATGCCCCCCGATGGTGTAATCACGATGCCCGCCGTCAACGCGCCTGGATACCCGGCGCGATTGAGCATGTCCGAAAGGTCCGACAGGGTTTTGGCATTACAGCCCGACTGCCCGACCGTCAAGGTTTCGGGAACGGTGGTGGACATGGTGATGGCCGTCTCGCTGAATCCCACCTGCCCGCAGACGGAGGCGACGCCCTGCACATACTCCGGAGAAAGCGGGTTTTCCGGGTCGCCAACGGTCCCCGCAGGATTCAGGTTCGATAGCACGTCTTGTGCTTCCCCCGTCTGTGCTGCTGCAAAGGCGTCCGCTGAAACGCCTACCGCTTCCCGGACATCCGACGCCACGGACATGGCGCGGGAAGATCGCAGATAACTGGCGTACCGGGGGATGGCAATAGCCGCCAGAATGCCGATAATTGCCAGAACAATCATCAACTCAATCAGGGTGAAGCCATTTTCCGGCTCCTTCACTTTTTCACCCCGCTACCAACCAGGATGGCTTGTCCCATGTCCAGCATGGGCAGGTACATCGCCACCACGAGCGTGCCGATGACCACCCCTAGAAAAATCATGATGAACGGTTCCAGCAGGGTAGACATGCGTTCCACCATCTCGTTGACTTCCCCTTCATAGAATTCACCTGTCTTGGTCGCCATGGCCTCTACGCTCCCTGACTTCTCTCCGATGGATAGCATCTGTATGGACAGTTCCGGGAGTGCCGAGCCTTTGAGTCCGTCGGCGATAGTCCCGCCAGCGATGACGTTTTTTGTGGCGCGACTGATGCCATCGTCAATCACCGAATTGCCGGAAACGTGAGACAGCGTTTCCATCGCCAGATGAATGGGCACCCCGGCCCCCTGCAGCAACGCAAGGGTTTTCATGAACCGCGCGGTGGCGCCTTTCAGCAGCAGAGGACCGATGACGGGAATATGCAGCGAAACCCTGTCAGCCCACCACCGGAAGGACTTGAACCGGCGATAGGACCAGAGAAAACCGGCAATCGTCAGCACGGGCGCCAACAGCAGTATGACGACATGGCTTTTCATCCAGTCGGACAGGTCCACAACCAACTGTGTCAGGTACGGCAACTGTGAACCGAAGCTCGTGAACAGATGCGCGAAGACCGGAATGACCTTGACCATGAGAATAATGACCACGACGATCATGACCAGTACCGTGATGCCGGGGTACATCAATGCCGACCGGATTTTCTTTTTCAGCGCGAAATCCTTTTCCTTGTATTCCGCGATGTTGCGCAACACCGTATCCATCACTCCGCCCTGCTCGCCAGCGCGGATCAGCGAGACGCTAATGTGGTCGAAATATGCCGGGAACAGCGCCAGCGCATCGGAGAGTTGATTCCCCGTGCTGAGGTGCTGAATCATCTTCTGCACCATGCTTTTCATCCCCGGTTTTTTAGATGTGAGCCGCAGCATCTGCAGCCCCTCCATCGTAGACACACCCGCGTTTTGCAAGGTGGACAACTGCCGGAGCAGACCCACAATATCCGCAGGCTTGATCTTTTGCCCCATGAGTCCGGTGCTGCGTTTTTTAATGGTCAGATATCGTGCGTCCAGCCCGCGCCGGCGCAACGATGACCTTGCGGCGTTGAGCGTCACCGCCTCGATTTCACCCGTTGAAACCGCTCCTTTTCTGTCAGGGTTTTTATATGACCAGGCGAAAACGTGGTTTTTTGGGGTTTTGGGTTCCGTCACGTTCAGAATGTCTCCAGATGGAAAATGCCCCGCTGACGCAATACGGACCCCAGAGCGGCGCATACCAGGGCACAGATCAACGCGGAGGCGGGGCCGATGAACAATCCATCGCTAAACCCCATGCCGCCGACGCCAAACCAGAAATTCCCGGTCCAGTGCCCGTATTCCCCCGCACCCATGACGTCGACCAGGAGCATCGGGAAAAAGGTCAGCGGATAAGACCACCATGCCCGGAAATCTGGAGAGAGGAGAGCGATGACCGGCCACAGGATCAGTCCCGCGTCTAAAAAGTGATAACCGGCATCAGTCCAGTATCCCGTGCGCATGCCCATCACCGCGCAAAACAAGGCGCCGCCAACCAGCAGCTTGCGCATGGGCACGGATACGCGCGTCAATGGTGTCCGGTCGTGTGTGAAGATGAAGGCACTGACCAGGGCTGGAAGGATGGCGCCAGCCAAACCTGGTCCTTCGGCGTAGACAACGAAAGGGAAGCTCTGGAACTCTAGCCAGAGTAGATGCACGGTACTCCAGAAGGCCCAGTTATTCATTCGGGCACCATAAAAAACCTGTGTTCAATGCAACTACTCCTGGATGAACGCTTTCAAATATGGGCGGTAAACCGCGCCGCCCATCGTTCAGAACGCTCAGTTGTACGTGACGGAACCGTTCGCGGTGACGTTCGCGGTGTCCGTAGTGCCGGATGCCGCACTGACGTTCATGGCGGTCAGCATGCTGGCCACGTCCGTCTGTACCGCCGTCGAGGTCGGGCCAGTCAGGGTGACGGTAGCCGGAGTTCCGCCCGCCGAGATGGTGGCCGGCGTGATGGCTATCGATGCGCCAGCAGGGGCCGCGATAGTCGGGGTGGCAAAGGTGTGTGGCACGCCGGCCTGCGCCTGCGCCTCAGCCGCTGTCACCTTGGTGACGGCGCCGTGGAAGTCCTGAGTGATAGTGGTCGCCTCTGACGTGCGAACGTAGTCCTCGTACTTGGGAATGGCGATGGCCGCCAGGATGCCGATGATCGCGATGACGATCATCAACTCGATGAGGGTGAAACCGCCCTCGCGGTGGGCCGCTTTGTGTGCTGATAGATGCATTGAAGTACTCCATATGATGATGTCAATTGGACAGACCGATTCACTCCGCACCGGCAGAGCAGGGCGGAATAGCATGAAAGAGGTTATTCCTTTCCCGTGTTTGTATTTTTATTCGCCAGATGATGTATTTCATTCTCAGTAACGAGGTGTAAACCGAGCTTTATTTGCCCAAAGTTGGTGTGAACTGGGCACGCCGTATTTCACAAGCACACAAATTACGATCAAATTACCAAGGTAAAACGATCAAGTTGGCATTTTCACAAACTTTGAATTTTGAAGAATCACTGGAAAATATTCGAAGTAAGTCCTGTTTACGGCTCTTCGAATAAGGCGCTGGAAATTAAAAATCGGGCATGAACCCTATGACTCAGGGCAGAGGGTTGTAGGAGCCCCGATTCATGACCGTGTGCCCCGCATGCGGAGATGAAAGTCGATGGTCCGGAGGGGTGCCCAAAAAAGCGTGTGCGCCCGTGTACGCGAGGATGAAAGGGGATCATAATGTTCCCGCACTATCTCTATGAGGCGAACATACCCGCGCCCCATTTTCATTTTCCCGATCATAACCACTAGGCTTAGATCTTTTTCAAAGGCCGAAATGTATCCGTGCATGCTTAAAATGGTTTTTATTTTGTCGCGTGAAAACGCTAAAATTCGAGCGGCGAAAAACTTTGGAATTACCCAATCTGCGATACCATAACTATTGGTGTTCCCATTTTTCATCTAGGACCGAACATGCCCGAACAAAATGCGGTAGAAACGCTTGAATTCACCGTGGACCCGGCCATCATCCATCACACCATTCAGTCGCAAGCCGGAACGCTGGGCAAGGCGATTATCGAATTGGTGCAAAACGCGGTGGATGCCGGCGCGGATCGTTGCGATATCCGCATTGACCAAGACACTTTCGTTGTGCAGGACAACGGCAAGGGCTTTGCATCACGCGCCGAAGTGAAGAACTACTTTGCTAAGTTTGGTACCCCGCACAAGGAAGGGGACGCAACGTTTGGACGCTTTCGCATCGGCCGCGGCCAAATCATGACCTTCGCAGCCACCCGCTGGCTGTCCAGCGTTTTTTCCATGGATGTGGACATCAAGAAAAAGGGGCTCCGGTTCGACCTCACGGATACGAATCCGGAAATGCCGGGTTGCCGCATTGAAGGGCGCTGGTATGAGGCGCTGTACCCCAAGGCGATTGAAGATGAAGAAGACGGCTACTTTGCCCGTATAGACCCCGAACCCGACCCGCACGCCGCGTTGATTCTCGAACTGAAGAACAGTCTGCGATACGTGCGTATCGCGGCCTTCCTGAATGGTGAACGCATATCCATGGACTGCGGCAGTGAAAAGTGGACCATGGAAAACGAGGATGCCTATTTTCGCTTGAAGGCCTCCGGGAGTCTCGCTATCTATAACCAGGGCGTGCTGGTCCGTGAAGACCCAGGATACCTGTTTGGTTGTGGCGGCATCGTGGTCACCAAAAAGAATATCCTGCTGAACGTCTCGCGCACGGAAATTCTGCGGACGCAGTGCCCGGTCTGGCCTGCGATAGAGAAGGAAATCCGCCGGGAAGGCAGGAAATTCCGTGCTACGAAGGCCGGCGCAACGCGAATGGACGAAAATAGCCGCAAGCACGCGGCGCTGGAGCTGATGATGGGCCAGGGTTCCTTCGAAACGCCGGTGCTTACCCTGTTGCCGCGCAAACATGTCAACATGCACTATCTTGCCAGCCGGTCCGACAAACCGCTCTTGATGGCCCCTGAAGACGATCTGGTGCGGGCCGAGAAGATAGCGCGGTCGGGAATGGCGCATGTGCTGCACCCCTCCGTCATGGAGCGGTTCGGCGCGGGAACGGCCGAGCAGTTGAGTCAGATTCTCAAAACTGCGTGGCTAGCTGAGGGCAATGACCGCCTTTTTTTCGAGCGGATACTGCCGCGTTACTCTATCCCCGAGGGGAAAGCGATATTGGAAAGGCGGCGTGAGAGACTGATCAATAGTGCGGGTATATGGGAGTTCGCCGATTACGAGCAGGCGGCATCGGCATTCAATGGTGACCACACCATTATCGAGGCGGGTGAGTTACTGAAAGACGAACAGGTGATCTATCGCGCCGTTGAAAATGCACTCGATTCTTTTATTCGTAGAGTCCGGCGTATACATGAGGACAACAACACAGGGCACCTTTCCCTGCAGATTGGGCGTTCCGCGAGCAGTGAGGCATGGACAGACGGAAAAACCTATCTGGCTATCTCCGAAGCGTTGTTGCGCGGTGTGGTGGAGGATGGTTTCCCAGGCATTCTGCACCTTCTGGACGTGGTGGTGCATGAGTTGTCACATCGCGATTGCGGTGAAACGCAGGATGTGCCGCATGATGAAGCGTTTTACGCCCTGTTCCACGACACCACCATGCGGAGCGGTGCCGCGAAATCGGACGCTATCGACGCCATTATCGGTGCCTATCTCGGCATTTGTCGAAGGGACAAACTCAAACCTTATAGATGGGCACAAAAGTGGTTGCCAAAGAGGGTGCCATCTTGAAAAAAATCACTTCCAGCATGTCTGCCGAAGCAAATCGACGCGCCGGACTCGTCGCCGCCCACGAACCGGGTGACGAGTCTTCTGCCGATGTAGAAGACCTTGAACTTCGGTTTTCCAGCCAAGCCGTATTGCCCGAGTCGCCGCCGGAAATTTTTGTGGACAGTGAACGCGCCGACGTTTTTCTTGGCGAGAAGCACATTGGTTTCGTTGAATTCACGGTATTTAATCTTCTGCACGCTGTCAACAATGGCGAATTTTCCGTATACGAACTGGCAGATGAAACACAGGACTGGAGCGATCTGTTTGATAGCATTTACGACTATGACCATAACTGCCTGAACAAGGCCGCTTCGCGGGCTGCAGGCCATCATGATTATGAATATGGGTGTTTCTATCCGGCGATGCTTTGCTCTATCGATGTGCTCTCAATTGCGTCTGCGTTCCGCGGCAAAGAATATGGACTCCGTGTGTTACAGGGTATCATGGTGCGTCGCAGCGTCCCTTTTGGGCTTTTTGTCACTAAGCCGTATCCCCTGCAGTTCGACCATGCCGATGGCCGTTTTCGGAATTCTGGCGACACATTAGGACTGAAGAATTTCAAGGCGTCCAAGCAAAACGCCACCAGAAAGCTTCGTGATTATTACCGTCGCGCTGGTTTTGTGCCGGTGCGCGGAACACCTTATATGCTTTGCGGATCGGATCATGTTATTGGCGCTTTCTAAGATGTATGGGCGCAAAAGTCTATTGGCAGGAAGGGCATCATTTTGACCACCACCACCATCGCCGCACCTGCGGAAGCGGATCTGCTCATTGGCCTCAATGCTGCCCAAGAAGAGGCGGTTGTGCTCCCTCTGGATGCCCATGCAGTCATCCTTGCCGGGGCCGGCACCGGAAAAACGCGCGTGCTGACCCACCGCATCGCCTGGGCGATAGAGCAGGGTATGGACCCCGCGAGTATCGTGGCGGTGACTTTCACCAACAAGGCGGCCAGCGAGATGCGTGAACGGCTTCGGGCGCTGGTCGGCGATGCCGTCGCCCAGAACCTCCGGCTGGGCACTTTTCACAGTCTGGGCCTCAAGGTACTGCGCCGGTACGGTCATATCCTGGGGTTCCGCAACCCGGAACGACTGTCCCCCATGGACCAGGACGAATCCGTGGCACTCTTGCGCCGCGTGATGAAGGCTTATGACGCGGGTATCGACCTCAAGATCGAAAAGCCGCGGGATCATTATGGACTCATCGGCCACTGGAAGGACAAAGGCCTGGAGCCCCAACAGGTCAGGCCGCAAAAAGAGGCTTCCAGGGAATTGACCCGCCACCTATACGCCGCTTACGAAAAGGAAAAGTTCGCCAGTCAGACCGTGGACTTCGCAGACCTCATTTTGCTCAGTAACCGGCTTTTCCGGACGCGAGAGGACATTGCGAAAACCTTTCAGAAAAAGCTTCGCATGATTCTGGTGGATGAGTTTCAGGACACCAACCCCATACAACTGGAATTCATTCACCACCTGTCCAACACGGGCAAGTCCGTCAGCACCTTTGTCGTGGGCGATGACGACCAAAGTATCTACGGGTGGCGTGGGGCGGATGCAGACATCTTCCAAACCTTTATGAACCATCACCAGCCGTGCGAACTGGTCCGGCTGGAGGAAAATTATCGCTGCACTTCTGTGGTGCTGGATGCGGCCAACGCCGTCATTCAGCACAATGAAACCAGGATTGGCAAAAACCTCTGGACGCAGCGGCAGGATGTGGGTCCGTTCGGGCTCTCGGTCTATGCAGATGGTGACCGGGAAGCGGATGCCGTGGCCGAGCAAATCGGCACTGCGCTCCAGCAAGGAGCTTCTCCGAAGGAAATCGCCATACTGTACCGGGTCAACGCCATGTCGCGGCCGCTGGAAAAGGCGCTTATTGTCCGGTCCATTCCCTACAAGGTGTTCGGTGGCCTCAACTTCTATCAGCGCCGGGAGGTCAAGGATGCCATGGCCTACCTTCGGCTGACGGCGGACCCCCGCGATGATGCGGCATTCATGCGAGCCATAGCCGTGCCCAGGCGCGGGATTGGTGCCAAGACAATAGAAGGCTGGCAAACCGCCGCCAGGGCAAGGGGCGCTTCCGTTTTCGACGTGGTGCAAGGGGAGACAAAACCCGCCGTGGCGGCGTTCCTGCACCTGCTGAATGACTTGCGCGTGGCGTATCGGGATGCAGGACTGGTCGGGTTGGCCAAGGCCTGTGTTTTCACGACCAAGTTGGATGAATTCTATATCGAAACAGCCAAGGAGCGGGGGGAGGAATGCGTCGAAAACCTGCGCGAACTCATCAGTACCGCCGGGGTTTTTCACCACCGCTTGCGGACTGGCGGTATTGCACAGGAATCGATTGCCCACCACCCGGGAGACCCGCTTTCAGAGTTCATCACTGAGGCGGTCATGGATTCCGATGCGGCGGTTCATTTGTCCAAAAAAGCCGAGACCGTCAGTCTTATGACCGTACACAAGGCCAAGGGGCTGGAGTTTCCGCATGTGTTCGTGGTCGGACTGGAAGAGGGTGAATTCCCGAAAATATCACCGTTCAGGGAAAGCAACATCGAGGAAGAACGTCGACTGTTTTATGTCGCCATGACTCGTTCCAAATACCAACTGCAGATGTCCTATGCCCTCAGCAGATGGAAGTTTGGGCGGGAGGATACGGAGATGGCAGGAATTGATGACGCGCATTCCGGCGAAGGTGGTGTGTCCTCGCGGTTTCTTTCGGAAATACCCAGTCACTTGTTTGGCGATGGAATCATGGTGGGTGACAAGAAATCGCTGCCTTCACCAGTGGCAATAAACGGACGGTTACGCGGCTCAGATGCGGGTGATTGGTGGTAACGCGCAAATTTCCTGCCCAGCACAAGTAGTTTCTTATTATTTCATTATCGCTCAGGACGTCATTTTGTCTGGCGTTACACCCACTACGGAGGAATACTGGATGACACTATCTAACAAGCGTCAGCAGCAAAAGTTTGACATGGCGAAACAGGCGCAACTTGAAGAACTGGTTTTGCAGTTTTTCCAGGAACAGGAGCGGAAATTGACCATCCACGAAATTCAGCGGATGGCCCACAAAAAACTGTCTGGCATGTTTCGCTTCACGGATTTGACTGAGTTAATGGACATGTTGGTGCGCAAGAATCTCGTGGTCAGCACGAAAGGGCACCCGCCGTTATATGACATAGTTAAACAGGATGCCGTCAAGCCAGCCGAGTCCAACGCGGAGCCCGTGGATCAATATACCGCCGAGAATATGGTTTTCACGGTGCTTCAGCAGGCAACTAAACCGTTGGATGCCGATAGCGTTTTTTCGATGGTGCGACGTCTTTTCCCAAACACCAACAAATCGTTGGACAACATCTACACGGCTCTTGCCAACATGAAGAAAAAAGGTCTTGTCGTGGGAGAACTCAAGAACAGCTGGAGGCTGAAGCGGTATGCTCTGATTGCGAATCCTGCTTCATCGCGGTCGGTTGAGACCGAGCAAAAGGCAGGTGGCACGCTACCAAAAACGGATGGTCCAATTGGTAAACCAGAGCCAACTACAACCCGGAAATCCAGCCAGTCGGTTGCCGACCAGCATATCACCATTGGTGCCTCCAAAGTGATTCATGAGGCGTTCCATGATCTCGTGCGTTTTCGTGATGGGGAATTGCCTTCACAAACACGACTGGCACATCATCTGAGACTTGTTCTGCGTGCTTTTCTGGATGCTCAACCGTTTCACCACCAAACATTTTCATGGGTCAAGGTCGTGCATCCGCAGAAACAGATCGTTGCCTCGCTCCGGGGCGACCAATCCGATTTGTATGACCGGCTGAAGAGCTTCTCGCAGGACGCGGCCATGGTGTCGGTCGGAACCGTCCGGGATGGTGGACTCACTTCCGATGCCCAGACGCTGCCGTTATCCACCATGGGGCACACAGCCCTGGTTTGGGCGTTGTCCGTGCAGACCAGCGAGGAAGAGCAGAACATCCCCGCGGTCGCTGCTTTTTTGGACTATGCCCGCGAAAACTACCGTTCCGGCCACGGCGATGTGGTAACAGTTTTCCAGACCATTCCGGAGGTTGTGGGGGCGGAAGTTATCCCCGAGGAAACCGGGACCAATGAGGGGAAGGGCGATGGTGCTGCGTACCCTGAGTCGAAATCGCGCTTGCCAGAAAATCTGCTGGTAAAATTGGTTGGAGTAGACGAAAAAGGTGGCATGCACATCCACCTTTCGCCGGATGCGGCCCGCATATTCAAGGAATTGGCATGGGCCATCATGGATGCCGAAACCTTACCCACGATTCATCACCAGGAGGATTTCCGTCTTGCTTGAACCTCACGATGTTTCTGTCTTACTGGATCAACTGGAGGCGGCCAACGCCGCCTACCGCGAGGCCGGCAATGGCTGATCTGATATCCATTCCCCTCATCGATGATCGTAAGCTGGGCGTCAGACTGGAAGTGGATACGTCCATTGCCGGAAAAATGCTGGAGTCGCTAGATAGAGTCCTTATCGCCGACCATACGCCAGATGGCGCGCGGATGTCCTTCTCTGGTGGCGGATTGCGGGTGTCCATTGAGATGGACCTCGCTGTCACCGACAAACTCAGAGACACCATCGAACACGCGCTGATATCGGACATCCCCTTGCCGGAAATGCTGCAAATCGGCGATGGATTTCAGACTGCGTTGGCATCCATGCCAGACGAGTCCCCTGCAAAGACGCAGCCCTGTAGTAACCCTCCTCGAAAGATTGGTGGGGAGGGGTGGCGCAAATTCGTTGATTTCGTTTCTTGGAGGTGGATGTGAGCACCAAGATTTACCACGGGTTCTTGGTTGAAACGTCTTCCGCGCTTCTCGGTAAAAATACTGGACTTTATCAATACTGATTGTCCATTAACGTAAAGGTTGAAATTATTTTGATGATGCATAAGGACCTGTGCGCCCTGGCGCGGACGTGGCTACAACGACCTGCCAGCCGATCTGGCCCCGGGTGCGCGGTGGCGGTTTCCGAGTCGGGGAATTGGGTCAACAAGGAAGTGGTGGACGCTATCGGATGGCGTCCGTATGGGGAAAGGGCTGGGTCCGTGCTGGTGGAAGCAAAAACAAGCCGGTCAGATTTTTTTGCCGACCGCGCAAAAAAGCATCGGGCCAATTCGGAACGGGGTGTTGGCAAATACCGGTATTTCATGGCGCCGGAAGGCCTGCTTCGCATGGATGAGATACCACCACAATGGGGGTTCATCACCGTAAACCGGCGTGGGCACATCAAGGTCGTTGCGGGGCACGTTCATCTCCGTCGGGGGGAACCGGATAGCTGGGCGCACCCCTGTCATGCGCCGGCGGAAACCGCCTTGCTCATCCAGTGTCTGGCACGTGTTGGCGATCCGCAACGGGTTCAGGATATGATTCGCGAAGCAAGCAACCGAAATACGAAATTGTTGCGAGAGAACAAAAAGATGCGCGAAGAAATCAGACGCATGGAATCAGTCCTGGCAACTCGCCCATGCTGAACGACGGAGAAAACCTGTGATGTCAACGAAACACGAAGATCCGGTATGTACGCCGCCCGGCTATCGGTTACAACCGATGGCGGAATTTGATGCCATGCAGAACATTGCACGGGAACACGCTGACATGGCGATTCTCTTGCGGCGTCTGGCCTTTGCACTCAACAAAGCCGATCCGGAAAACAAGCTCGCAAGGACCGCTTTGCGATACCTGGACCGGATTGGCGAGCGAGGAAATATTCTGCGTGGCGAGACGCCGACCTCGCTTGGTGAGTTGAGTGGACAGAAGCCTGTGGCTTGGGTTCCCGTGCATCCACGGAACGGCCCACTGTGGGGTATGACAACGGATTCGCCAGATCCTGAGCGATTGCCGGGGTACCCGCTAAAGAAGTTATTTATCGAACCTGAAGGAGAGTCAACTACCCCTGCCTGAAGGCAGGAGCTTGCAAGGTGGTACGCAGGCTGGGTTGACCAGGGAGCACGAGCGGTAACGTGCAGACGTTTGCAACGGGTCGGTAAGACGCACCACGGAATGCTTCCTCAGTTCCGTGCTCTGCAAGGCAGGAATCATGCTGGCGAAAGGGAAAGCGCCGAAGGTTCCCGCCGCTACTGCCTGGATTGTGCGGAAATAATTCCACCGGAGCGGGTGCGTCTGGTGGACGCGGTGCGCTGCGTGCATTGCGCGTCATCGCTTGAAGGCGGAAGCCCCTTGCAGGGTGCAACCCATTTGCGCCGTCAGGTAGGCGGTGCAATCCGTACCGTCATGCAGCGCGAAGAAATCTGATCTTGCGACCACAAGGAGCATTACGTTGAGTATCTGGAAAATCTGGTGTGACGGCGCCTGCGCCCCGACCAACCCCGGCCCGTGCGCATGGGGATCGGTTATCGAGTCACCAACCGGTGAGCGGCGCGAACAATTTGGGTTCATTCACCCGATGGGCACCAATAATAAGGAATTGTGGCAGGCGCTTCACCGCGAGTACCAGGCCAGGGAGGTGACCCTGGAGTGGGTGCGCGGACATAACGGTCATCCAGAAAATGAACGGGCTGACCGGCTGGCCAATCAGGGATTGCGATCTACAGAAACGAGGTCCCAATGACCAGCAACAAGGAAAACCTACCCGCAGGCTTGGTGCGTTGCGGAGATTGCACGCACTGGATAGCCGGGGAAACCTCTATGGGCATCGGATTTTGTGGCGTGACCAAGAACCGCACTATCCAGGTGCCCGAAAGCGGGAAAACAGTGCCCGACCGCCAGGGCCTTCCGCCCAACACGCATCCGTCCTTTGGATATGCCGCCTGTTACCCCTTGGCGGACAGGCGTTGCGAAGCCTTTCGACCAGTCTCTGGTAGTGGTCTATAGCGCATGCACATAACCATTTGGCGTCTCGCCAAAAAGCGCAAGGTTCAAGGCAGACGAGTAGTATCCATGACGGAAGATGTTCTTAGGAGAAATTGGGTATGCCAAAATGTGTAAAATGCAAAACTGATCTGACGGGGAAGGAATCTTTCTGCCCGCGTTGCGGGAAAAAGGTGGATGCGTCGACGTCCGTCGCCAACGACAAATTGTTTGCGCAGCAACGAGCGGAATCCATGAAGGCATTAAGTGCCATCCAGTCAAGCGACGCCGCACAGTCGTACAAGGCTGCACGCAGAGCCTTTGTGACGTTCATCATCAGCTTTATCTGCATAGCGATATGGGCTTACACGAGAAAGCCGATTGGATATGATTTCGCAGCTGCGCTCATTGATGCAATCCCGGCGTTTATCATCGCCGCCATTGTGTATAGCGTATCGAGTCCGCCGGATATGAATTCTTCCATATATTACAGCATTCCGTGGGCCAAGGACGCGAAGGGGCACCGGTGTATTTTTTGCGGAAACCGTGGAATCTATAGAAGCACCCCATACAAAACAAATAGCACGATTTGTTCGTGCTCGAAATGCCGCAATTTTTTGTTCTATGAATAAGGGTCTATCCCGATTGTGCAGGCGTGACCGGACAATGCAATGTGTGGCCCATGAACCACCCCATCCTGAATCGTGACCGGGACAAGATCGGCCCGAACGCCGTATCCATCATGCGCCCGCACCCCTT
>JAEHJW020001710.1_pt1 | contig 20794 bp, 14 predicted proteins | sample 9271431 | NCBI WGS metagenome assembly JAEHJW02 | reverse complement strand
CTCGATTAGGATTAGCTAAGACTCGAATGTTAATGGAATTGCCAGATAGGACTGTTCCAGTTAATCATTATCTCATGACTACCGCCCAATTAGGTAAAGATCTGGCGATGTCAACAGGACCTATTCCGACACCTCCAAATAAAAAATTAACTTATCTTAAGAATGGTGATAAGATCAATGGGGTGGGCGGGAAGTTCTTTTACGCTATGAGTAATGTCTGGCATGCGTATAATGCTTCTCCATTATTTAATCAATCTACTAAAGGTGAAGAATATCCTTTAGATCGGGGAGATGATAGAAAAGGTAGCACGGATTTAAATGTAGTTATGTTGAGACAGCTTAGGAGTAAGTCTGGTTTAACTGGAATTGTATTAGAGTTAATAGTCTCTCAGAGTGAAGGTGTATTGCCTACTTTAACTGAATTTCATTATATCAAAAATATGAATAGATTTGGTTTAGGTGGTAGCAACATTAATTTTCATTTAGATCTATATCCTGATGTAAATTTAACTCGTCCTACGATTCGCTCTAAGATAAATGAAGATCCGAAGTTATGTAGGGCTATCAATATTACATCAGAATTGTGTCAGATGGTAGAGATACGCACTAAGATAGATAGATCTTTACTATGTACGCCGAAAGAATTATTTGATGACCTAAAGTCCATGGGATATGATTGGGACATCATACTTCAAACAAGAGGATGGTGGACCATTAATAATGATCAGCATCCTGTTCCTTTTTTATCGACAATGGATCTTTTGAAAATGCGCAAAGGCACTTACCGACCGTATTGGATGTAACAAGGAGACTTTTATGGAAATGTATGATCGATCTAAGGAATACTTAAATAAGCGAGAAGATGGCGAAGTTAACTTATTTGATTTTATAGTTGAACAGTTTATTCAATATGGCATTCCAGATAACATTGTTGTTGTTCAGGACTACTTTATGAAGAATGACCTGATGGATAGGAAACCTAATGTACAGAAGTTTTATTTAAATAAGTTCTTTACTACTCAGTTATTAATGAGTGAAAAGAATAGTATTGAACAGAGATATTGTTTAATTACAGATGGAACAATTGAAGATTGGGCAAAACTCTTTAAGAATAAGATAATGCCATTTCTGGTAGAAAACAATTTACCGAGATTCATTTGATGTCTAAGAGACAGCATGTAGAGGACTTTATCGTGGCTTATATTAATAAGATACTGCCAGACAAGTCTAACTATCCTTTATATAGAGAGATGTTTAGAAAAATGTCAGATAAAGACTTCAGTCAGTTTATAGATGACTTAAAAACTGAGAAAAAACAATTAGTAGTTATCTGCCCTAACTTCAAAGGTAAAGATGGTCTTAATGTTTCTAGAAATATTAAAATAGCTAAAGAGTTAGGATTAAACTTTTTTAAGAGAATATGGATACCGGCAGATGAAAAGCATCCTAAGTACTTAACACCAATTCCATATATGGTGGTAGATCTACCGGTTAAGCGCGTGTCTCAATTACTAGATAAAAAAATGTCTGTACCTGAAGATCAGGATAGTGTAGATATCCTAACTAATCAACCTACAGGTAAGTCTAAAGGTGCCAGAATCACGTATGTTGAAATTCAAGTGCTGGCAGCGAATGGTCTGGATAATTGTATTTCAGAACTCATTAAAATGAGAGGAGGGGACGAGGGAGGCTTTAGAGCCCTCAATGCCTCACTAAAAAATACAGGTCATGTAGATCTGGATGTAATAAAACAATACGCGACTGGAGTAGAATCCACAAGAACATTAAAAGTAATCTTAACTGGATGTCATTTGAAAAATAATTTATAAGTTTCCTAGGAGAAGTATAATGCATTTTCATAGTGTATTTGTAGATCTAGACTCTATAATGGATACGAGACTAGCATTGCTATATTATCATTTCCCGGATAAGATAGATACCATTCTCTCTATTTATCCATTCAGATTATCTGACGATTACCCAGGAGTAGTTGATTATACTACTTTCTTAGATCTATATAGGAAAAGAAATAAAGAGATTTTACTGCTATCAGTCATCACACCAATTGTTTATTTATTGAAAGATTTTGTTGAAAAGGCTATAGAGAATCTCACACAATCTATTCAGCCAGCGCCACCTAAGATCTTTTTAAATATTTATCCTTATCAATTATCCGAAGAAGAAGTTTCTGTAATAGTAAATGCCTTATTGAGTTCTATAGGAAAAAAGGTAGATCTTGAAGTAGTAAATATGTCTAATAAAGAAATCACTCCTGAATTTTTGAAGGCTTGTGTGAATATCTATTTCAAGTATGATTATTATCTTTGGTTAGATGAAGTTACAGAAATCAATAAAGAGTGGAAATCTAAATGTCCGGAAGTTAAATTTATATGCCCTAGCATTTTACCTATAGAAGCCAAGAATGTTAAGAAAGCATTTACAGCAGATGGGATTCCCGTAGATCCATTTAAATACTTCAGATTAGGCTTAAGTAGTATCTTCGATATAGAGTTTATAAAATTATCATACTACTGCATTATCGACATAGACAGTGCATCAGATCCCGAAGCCGTAGCTCCGGAATCCGACGAATCTCATTTAGAAGTGCATACAAAAGAATCATAGTCCATTTCTATTATACCGATATCTGTTTCACCAGGAGCGATATCCTGCTCTTCTAGAATTAAAGAAACACTCCTTTCTGCAATATGTGTTTCTGTTATTGGAGTTTCATGTTGTCTAGGCATTCTTTGGAATACCTCATTAATTACTTTCAATGCCATATTTTTAACTTGATTAGATCCTTCTTCAATCTGAAGTTTCTCTTTGGTTAAAACAGCATTATCCATGGAATCTAAAACTTCATTTAAAAGACGATATGTTTTTTTATCATCAGTTAACTTACCATCTGGCGCTAGAGCTTCAATTATCTTTAGCCTAGTCTCCTGTGTAAAAGTTAAAGTTTCTTTGAGATCAGTCACATTAATCATTATTAAATCTCCTAGAATGTTATTTGAAAGGTCATTTCAATCCTATATTACTACCATGAGGTTTCGATTTATGTCTTCAATTTCCAGTATCAAAAAAAAGATAGATGCTTGGATAGGCATAAATACACTACAGGATTATTTGAGTGTAGGGAGTATAGATTATAGAAATGCCCATAAATCAAAGTTCAGCCATATCAAAATAGAAAACACTCAATTCAAAAATGTAAAGGATGTGATAAATTTATGCAATAATCTAATTGAATGTATATTGATGAATACTGTATTTGATAAAAAGAAGTTGCCAAGAAACGATCCTGAAGACATATATCTAACGGATTTTCTTTATGATCGATTCTATGACATACAAGTGATGAATGATAAGATAAAGGAGTTTTTAAATGACTTTATTTATCTTGAAGCTCTGACACATGAAAACGATAGCAATAGAGATGGGATTTACGATCACAATATCTCTATAGCTAAATTCACCCTTAGAAAATTAGGTAGCATCTATGATCAATTGATGTTTATAAATGAGGAAATTAATCATGGCTCAATCGTCAACAGACGTAGGAAGTATTCTTTCCAATCTCTTAAAAAGAATCTTTTTCGAAAATAACATCAACCCAAATAGGTTTCACTATTATCTCACTAAGTATCTGGAAGACCCAATAAATGGAGTGCCTCAAAATAAGAAGGACTTTTCTTCTCAGAGAGGAAACTATATAAAGGAGATCAACAAACCATCTATTACATGGCTAGTATTTATACGAGGATTAAGAATTATCAATGTCAGTAAGTTTACAATTTCCATTAATATACATCGGGATTTTGGATCAGATACTACACACAGCCTCACTGTGGACTTAGGTAAATCCAATCCTAAAATTGATGAAGAGTCTGGTATTACTATCGATAGTCTCGTAGAACGACGGGATGAGCATGCTGAGAGGAGAAATTGATGGAAAGTGACATTTCTATTGTAGATATTTTGAGCGACTCAATAAGCCAAACATTTCCTAAGACTGAAAATGGTTTAAATAAAATCAGCAGTCTCTTTGATGTTGTTTATCAGAGAGAGTTTTATTCTCTTTTCACTAACAGAGTAATGAGAGAGTTAGATGAGACGATTATTTCAGATGTTGACTTTACAAGCTTTATTTTAAATGCTAATTTAGCTTTTCGAGGACGTATAGCTATCTATCCTAATATTAGGGAACAAATAGACACAATAACTTTATCTATTATTGATGGTTTAAAATATAAAAATTATAAAACCATGGAATATACTAGAGGGTTCTTAGAGCAAGTAGATGTTTCTGAAAATGATGATTTTGATTTAGATGAAATCATTAATGGATGGTACTTACTTATTGTGCTATTCCACCTCTATAGTAATGAAGTATCCGAACTAATCACCAAATCGATAAACGATACCGGAGAACAAAATGTCTAAAACCATTAAAGAACAACTTTCCAAAACCAACTTTCACCGCAAGATTGCCAGCTTCAATCCAGATGAAGGTTCATTTCGCACAGAGATTGATGGTAAGGATCATGTGAATATTAGTATCACTGGTGATACCGAACTTGGCCGTATGTTATCTCCTGAATGGGTGTCCAAGTTCGTCCACCCAGTGCTTGGGCCGTTCGATCACATGACTGGGTTTTGGACATATAGCAAATCTAAGTCACACGCGGATTACTACCGATCTGCTAAGCCTTCCAATTGCTTAAACTTTGCCAAGGAACATGATGATAATGTCACTAATGTGGCAAACTTCAAAGCTGTCATTTTGTCTGGCATTTATAATAAGATTATGCAAAATGAGAAGCTGAAGAATCTGGTAAAGGGAAACGATCTTAAGTTTGAGATCTATTTCACAAAAATTCATGAAGAGGATAATGAAGGTAGCAAAATCAGTTACATTATCAAAATCCCTTCTCCTTACTCTAAGTGGATGATCGGCATTTACGAGGAAGCTCGTAAAGCAGTGCAAGAGGATCGTGAGCCGGACTACTCGAAATTCCGAGACAAAAAGACGACTCCCCTTTACATTAACTTTGCTGAAATTGTAGAAACAAAAGAAGAAGTGGCTTGCTCTGTAGAAACCGCAGATTCTTCTCCAGTTGAACAGCCTGTGGACGAGTCTGTTACTGAATCTCCTGTCTAAAAACATACTACCCTATTCTCTTTGGAGAGTGGGGTAGTGTTTTGCATGTAATGCTCTAATTTTTTGATTATTCCGATGGAGTATTACAATGTCACTTCCAGCTAAGAGATTTCAATTTAGTGATAGCCAAAATATAGTACCTACAACAAACTTCTATAGTGTAAATGATTCTAACGTATTAAATGGCATTATGCCAGGTAGTAATTCATTAAATAATATATCATCACTATCTGGGTTTTTAAATACCCAAGCTCCCGGTAGTAATTTAATATCTACAGGAATAAATGATGTATCAAATATTTTAAATACTGGAATGTCCTCTGTAGGGTCTGTAATAAGCGGTGCGTTGGGTTTAGTCACTAATGTTATTGGTGATACAGCATGTTTGATAGGGACTGGAATTACAGATGGAGCTAGTCTAGTAGCCGACGCAGTAGGTGGAGTTTCTACTGTAGTAAATTCAGTATTTGGAGGAATGGGTACTGATATTCCAGCATTAAAATCTTTAACATCCTCCTGTCTAGGTAGTTTATTAAATGGAGGAATTAATTTACCTGCTGGCAGCGGTCTATGTAATGGATTATCTAATGGATGCGGGCCAGGTATAACTAGTATTGTTTCATCACTTTTATCTAGTTGTAATGGCGGATTAAATAGTTTAACTGACAGTAATAATCCAATTATTTCTCAGCTCCAAGGTAACTTTCTAGGTAATTTATCTAATGGACTGCTGTATAATAGTGGAATAGGAAACTTATATTCTTCAGTCTTAAATTGTGGAGGTGCTAGTGGAATGTTTTCTGGTGGATCACTTTTATCCGCTGGAGCTAACATTCTATCCGGATATACAGGACAAACTACTAGCCCTATATTTAGTGATTTCGCTAATATAGATTCCGGATCACTAGGTATGATTTCCGGTGTATCTAATTTGGCGCCAAATGCTATTAGTGATATAACAAATAACTATGTCGGAGGATCTAGTAATCTGCTGAATATCAGCGGAGGTTCTTTAGTGAATGCTTCTGTAACTGGCACTAATGTAATAGATTCGTTTAATAATATTAGACCTAATTGGAATACTAGTCCGATAGATGGCAGTAATTCAATTAGCAGTATGACGAGTAATAACAGTAGTAACGATCTGGCTAATACATCCGTATATGGATTACTTCAGACTAATGTAGCTAGTAACGGAATATCGACAGGAACTCTATATAATCCGACCGCATCTAGCTTATCGTCTGTAAATTCGACATTTGGATCAGATGCCACCACTAATACCTATATGGGAATGAGTAGTGGATCTAATAATGGCCTAGCTCAATTAGAAAGTTCATTGAGCTCTGTGAGTGGATATTTTTAACTCTACATGCTCCTGGATATCCAGGAGCATGTAGATATATCTATAGTAAATGAGGTTGACTAATAAACTGTTTAGTGGCAGCCTGAGCAGGTGTGGCTAGCTCAGCGTTGACATTATATCCAGCATACATGCGAGTCAATATACCTACTCCCCACATACTACTGGCCATCCCATATAACTTATTAGCCCAAAAAGCAGGACTAGTTAATTCGCTATCATACTTAATGTCATTAGCTAATTCTAGTTTAGCTTTAGATACATAGTACAGTGAATCTTGAGCACTCGCTCCAGCAACAGCCATCAAATAGTCATAGAGTACGCCATTCTCATCAGTTGCAGCCAATGCTAATGATCCAGTGGCTGTCTGTACAAATTTATTATTGGTATTACCTAAGTATCCAGCTACTGCTTTTTCTGCCATATTAAAAAAAGTACCTTTAGATAATGGCACAAACATAATCTGAGATAAGTCAGCTACAGATACGGTAACTTCCATACCTAACATTCTCCACTCTTGGTTAAACTTTAGGTTAGTTACACCGCGAGTAATATCTAATGAATCTATAATACCTAATTGAATCTGCGCTTTACCACGATCAAATACCTGACATAAAAAAGGACTGGTATATGTTTGCTTACCAGTAGCTAATGGTAATGCCCCAACTAAAAGCATGACAAAAGGTACATAGATATTTTGTAGTTGAGAAATAGGATTTCCATAGGGACTAATTAAATCCATTTTATAACTAACACGAGGTAGACTTGCAGTACTACCTGTCCAATATTTAGGCACATTTACATAGCCCATGCCGAATAACATATTCACAATACCGGCCAAATGAAATCCACTTAAAGCACCTTGAATAGCGCCCTTAGCAGCTCCCAATATATCGCCCACACCAGGTATTACATTTCCATCTGAGAAATCAAATTTTACAGCACGAGCTTGAGTAGTAATGTCATTTAATGTACTCTCAATGCCAGACTCACCCACTTCGTTGCTAAACGACTCAGTTTGAGATCCAGTGCTATCTACAATGAATACAGCATATCCGCCACCAGCCTGAGCTTCAGCTTTAAAATAATCGATGATGCTTTTTGCTTTAGTTTTAGACATGTACGGTGATTCTTTTGCCTTCGCTGTTTTACTCGTCATGTTTTTACTATCGTACATAAAAAAGGACTCTGTTGAAGCAACGCCTTTTTTACCACTGGGAGTTGTCCCTAGTGAGGATTTATATTTATCAATCAATGTCTGTAATTGAGCAGGACCTGCATTTTGTGCAGCTTTTTTTACTGCTTGAGTTACAGTAGTGGCATACTGAGCTTGAGTTAACGCGCTAGCTGATTGATTTTTTTCTTGATTCTTTAAAGCTTTATGTGCCGCCTCATACATCATCTGTGTTTTATTAGCGAATGCATATACATTTAACGCGCCTTCAGCTGTGAACACATTTGGCAGTAATTTGTGGTAAACCGATATATCCGCTGCCGTCACTCCAGCATTAGGTGACATTGGGTTTATTGGAGTATTAGATAACATTGCAGGCGGCAATATACCTCTATAGGTCGCTAATTCATTCACTAGATCATTCACAGCAGACCAATATAGAGGCATAGTTGGCTTCATTGTATAGAACGAAGATATAGACTTACTGGTAATCGCTCTGGTAACAATTTCTGCCGTAGTCAATAATGTTGCAGCAAATGGAAATAAACCAAATAGAGTAATGGTGCCCAAAACCTTTCCGGCAGTGTAAAAAGCCCCAGGTCCTCTGCCAGTATTAGCTAAGTCAGCAAGATCACTATTAAACATATTTGTTAGAAAGGATATCAGTGTGTTAAACATCGGCACCCCAAACCTAAAATAGACTCTCTGAGCCTTATCATCAATAGCCTCAGAATAATATCTACCCATACCTATATTGATCATTTTGGCAGGACTACTAGAGAATACAGTAACTGGATTATTATAAACCAATCCAGGTATTCTAATGTCCGCATATCTTGTAAACTGAGGTCTAGGGTTCACCCCAATATTTCCACCAATCTGCGTATTAGTAAACTTTAAATAAGCGCTACTCCAATATCGATAATACAAAACACTATTTTTAGTAGAGAAGTTTTTAAGATTTGTCGTATTGAGATCATTAGGATTTAAATTAGTAAAATTTAAATAATTATTACCTAACAAGAATGCGACACGGGCCCATTCATTATCTAATGGTAACCCTGATGCAGATGTATCTACTTGATTAGCGGATTGAAAATATGGATTATTATTAAATGACATAGTTTTCTCCCAAAAGACTCCTAATATATCAAAGAATATCTCTACTGCGGAATATTCCGCAGTAGAGATACATTAGCACTATTGGCCGGATGGACCAGCTATGGAAAGACTACTCTCTAATATATTTTCTATATTTACAGGCCATTCTGCAGACTGCACTTGAGCCTCGGTGATATCCGGTTGATGCAAAGCACCAGCAAGAGTATGATATTGCTGACGAACTGCGGTTAAGTAGTTATTGAACTGACCATAAGCCGAAAAGAATTCATCTGGGCTCATCCAAATAGTGCCGTGTGGCTCTATAGCTACCAAGACACCAAATAGTTTCCAGGTAACCGTATTATCAGATACGCCGACACCATAGGTGGATGGAACTGCAGGTGCATTAGTTCCAGTAGTCCCTCCCGTATTCGTAATCAGATAATTGGTTCCGACCTTAACCACTGTAAGAGGAGCTACGGATGCGCCTGCCGACCAATTAACGGCCGTCATCATAGCCCCTAATGTAACGGTGGCGTTAGCCAGTAGGTTTAATTGTGATGTTTTATCTGAAGATATGGTATAACTCTGCCCACCTACGGATACTGGCACTCCATTTTCAATAGTGCCAGTGGCGGAACTAGACAACTTACTAAGAGCAGCGCCAGCTTGAACTGATAAAGGAAGTGTATAGTTGACCTCTATCAGAGTTCCATTGGAAACAGCCCAGTAACCAGAAAGTCTGGCTTTCCACTGAGCTTGGGTGATCTGAATCAAGTTTTCAGCAGGAGGCATATTTGTATAAGTAAACTTCAGAGTATCATACCACCCCGTTACCGGGGAGGGGCCTGGGACAGAACTATCATACGACGCGTAATAACCGGCATTTAAAGCAGCCATTAGAAAGCCTCCGAAACAATGTTAATAAATGGTGTGTTTGAATTTATTTGCATATTCTTATCCTTAGTATCCAATGGCAAACCAGTATGAGGCGCCAGCTTCCCACGCCCCACTGTTTCCTTGGCACCACTGTTTAAGTGTTGAATTATTTACAAATGCCGTTCCATATCTAAAGCACATGTCGCCCCCATCAGTTCCTATTGCAGTAAAAGCGCCATTCGGAAAGGTAATAGGCAGATTCCAGGTAACTGCTGCACTTGTACCTGTGTTAGTAGGAGTCACTCCATCGGCTGGGCCGCCCCACTGAACTATTGTTCCAGTAGGAGTAACTGCGTAGCCATATAGAGCATTACTATGTTCATATAGGTTATGCGACGAATTATTGAACAGTAGAGCACTAGACTCATCTGTCCAGAAAGTCGGAGTTGTACCATATTCTAACTTAATTTGACTAAAAGCTATATTTGCATTAACAGTAGTAGAAGCCGGACCTGTACCTGAAATAACAATAATCGCATAAGCAGAATTGGTTGGAGATACCGATGTGCCAGTGTAAAAATTCCAACTGGTGTTTATCGGAGCGGACAATGTAATTCCGGTAGAAATGTATGTGCCGGAAGAATCAAAATACTGCAATTCGACAGACGCCACACCTCCTGAATTAACATTACCAGTACTATATCCATTAAATATCAATAGGCTAAGATTAGTATAGCTGCCTACATCGTATACTGATGGTGCGTATATTGGGTCCGATTGAACTTGATATGATATTGAATTTCCGTTAACACTAGTTCCATTAAAACTTAAATAATAATAGTTCGCGTTGCTGCCCGCTCCATTAACACTTCCACCGTTTGTATTACCGCTAATGATTTCCCATGCAGCCAAACCGGTAGGTCCGTATGTGAAAGAACTGTTCGGGAGCCAGTTAGGGTTAGTGTTTCCATTTATTAATAAATGCCGTTGTCCTGCAACCAGATTATTAACGGTTAGAGTACCTGCAATGCTAGCTTCGGAGGCATTAGTTATGAGATAACTACCACCAATAATATCCCACTCACCACTACCACGACTCATTAAATATACAGATTCTCCATTATTGATAGTTATAGAGTTTCCAGTTGTGGCGGTCGATTGTCCGGTGGAAGGACTGAAAATAAATTGTCCAGTATTGGATTGAATGGTATAAGTTTCACCAGGACCTTGATTCGCATAAAACCATAAAACACCGCCTATTTGCTCATTGGCTGGCAGTGTAATTATAATGCCATTTGTATTTGCCTGGATAGCACACCCATAGGCATTGTCTTCTAGAGTGGCGCTGGCCTGTAAAATGACAACTCCATTAAAATTACCAGACGTATTAAGGCCGCTAGTTATTACAAACGATCCTGCTTGATAGATCATTTGATAAACGTTTCCAGCCTTTAAAACACCGCCATTCAGTGGTCCGTTTACTGTAATTAAAGGATAGCTAGTTCCGTTTACCGATACTGTGCAAGGTCCGGTATTTGTATTAGCTAGAGTAAATTGTAACGTAGTGCCATTCTGGAGAGGCGGTACTGGAGTATATTCAACTACAATGCTATTTGCCACAGTACTGGTATCTGGAGAATATGTAATTTCTCCAGACTGAATTTCTTGAGCAAATTGAGTTGGTAACTGACCCCACGATAATTGTGTAACACCATACAAACGAACCGCCAATGTGCTGCTTGAAGCCTGAATAAATAAAGTCTCGCCTGCATTAGCAATGATCTGCGTTCTTTCTAAGACACCGCCAGGACTTAGAGTTACATTGCTTTCAATGGTATCTTGCTCGCTAGGAGTAGTAGCCGCACTGATCGCCAAATTAAAACTTACAGGACTGCTAGCATCTGTATTGACTACAGTAAAACCGATTGTACCAAACTCACCACTTGTAGGTACAGTACCGATGGCAAACCAGGTATTAGCCACAGACATGGCCTTACTAACTAAAACGCCAGTAATGAAAGACGTTGAATTCGACATGCAGAAATCCTCTTTAATTTGGTTGTTGGACGCCAGTGACGCGGACGGCAATGCCTCCGATGCTAGCATTAATTACAATAGTTTCGTCTGGAGATAAAACAAAATTTCCTAAATCAATGGTTTCATCGGCAGCTATATTACTATTAATGAATATTTGATCTTGATAAGAAATTGCTGCCTCACTGCTATCCATAATGCCGAATGTATAAGTTCCAGAATTAGCCCCGGTATTACATAGAGTGACATTAGCAACCACTGGAAGTGTTGAATCGGCATTAGTTAGACCAAATGAAAGATTTATATTTGCTACAGTAATTCCTTTCCCAACTACTCCGTTTATCATTGGATTTCCTCCTAGTCAATATTGAGTGGTTGGTTGAGATATGGTACTGAATAGCCAGATAATCTTACATTAAGATCACTAAGAGTTGAAAAGAAAATAATATTCTCTCCTTGACCCACTAAAATTCTATTTTTTTGATATGTGTTGATAATATTTCGGTTACTGTCAATTAATATTTGGTTCATCATAATAACGTAATCCTGAGGATTAATCACTGTTGATTTACCGATCCCAAGATTAAACATAATCCCCGAGCTACCTGTGCAGGTAACAATTAAATCACACATTACATACGATGTATCTGCGGGCACTGTATATAGTGTCGTGTTAACATTTGGCGGTGGCGATAATTGGGCAAGTAAAGAACCGGCCATAAAAAAATCTCCTTTCTTAAAGGGCTACTAGAACCTATAGTATTTATCTGACTAGAGCCATTGCTGGCTCTAGTCAGATATGGTTCTGAAGGTTATGTCAATCCCCTACTCATGCTAATTCCTGGGTTATTTGTTGGGTTATATTGAGTCGGTTTATCATTTGGATGTCCTTTATTAGCTATACTTTCCACATTCTTTCTCTTTGATTCAGGGTTGCTCAGTACAGTATGAATATTTTTCATTACTTCCAGCATTTGTTTTTGAGTCTCCAGTTGCTTTACATTTAGATCATGGAGTCGTTTAGTGCCTTCGCTCACTGACTTTAAATGCTGCGTTTGTATTTCAGCATGTTCTGCAGTTATTTTAGTGGAATGAGCAATGTTAGTTGATAGATGCACAGGTAAACTACTGACGTCGCCACCTGATTTTAAAAGAGAGACTACTTGATCTGGAGTATATCTCTTATTAGCTCCAACAGCCATAGGTTTAACTGAATGACTTTGATTTACTGAACTAGCTGGCATCGTAGTCTTTTCTTTAGTCTGCGCTGATGTCTTAATAGGTTTATTAATTACAGTTTTTGTTTTAGGGATAGCTTTTGACTTACTGATCTTTTTGGCATCGACCGCGATTGCTTTATGGTTTACTTTCGATTTAACGTCAACAGTTTTATTAGTTTTAGGTGGAGTTTTATTTACAGCATTTTTACTGACTGTGACTTTGCCAGAATTTAATTGAATGCCAAATTTCTTCTCCATTATCAATCCTCTGGCCACACCCTCTCGTTCTTGAGGGGAGCAACCGCTGAAGAATGTATTGATGTGTTTTAATTTATGATCTTCAATTAAAGATATTACCTTATCAGATGATAATTTATTTATATCCTGACCATGCAATGCTGTCAAGATTATCTGAGCTCCAGATTCCGGACCAAACTGGTTGGCTGTTCTATCTATAACACATTGCACACCTAATTTTTTATCGGTTAAATCACATCCATGATTTTTCAAATATTCACTGCATGGATCATAATAGTTCACCTTGTTATAAGATGCTTGCATTCTATTGAACTGAGGATTCGTAGTAGCTAAATGCTTCCATGCAGCGATAAATTCAGGACTATCTACACTTCCGGATTTAATTAAATATTTACCCTGAACAGTAGTTTTTATATATCCTAGAAATCCAGCTATACCGTCACTTTGAGGAGAGGAGGATAATTGAAATGTCCCGTAACTTCTACCACCATAGTCTCCCTGTCCACCAGATACAACAGCAGGGTCTCCTCTGGATTCTAAGAATGCCGTTAAACCAGATATTCCATATGCACTAACTAGTTTCACAACACTATTAAAATCACCTTTCAAATCTTTAAATCCTGAAAGAATATATTTTTCAGCTTTACCACCAACATAACTAAGTCCGTGACTAGCATAGTTAATAGCTTCTTTACCATATTTCTCCGCATTACCCAGAGCTGCTGTAACACTCTTAAAACTCACACCTAAAGCCGAACCAATCTCACCTAGCACCGATTTAACTCCAGATAGTAGAGCTTTTTCTCCAGCCGCTAATAACCCTCCAGAAGACTTCTTTGCTTTAGCTGAAGTGGACTTAATAGGCTTATTGGCACTAGCAGGTTTAACTTGTAAAGTCTTAGAAGTAACGGCCTTGGCCTCTTCTTTAGCTTTCGCTAATTCCGACTTTTCTTTAGTTGTGACTGGAGGGGTAATTTTATTTTTAATAGACGCTATATCTTTAGCTACCCCACTAATAATAGTCGGAGAATAATACATCTTTCCATTTTCATTAACAATGACAGCTACCAGAAATCTATCTATTACTTCTTTGTCATTAAAATCGAGAACATCTTTAGGATCTATTTTCATCTGTTCAGCTATTCTAACTACAGATGTAGCCGGATCTTTTACAAAAGAAGGCAATTCCAATTCTTTCAATAGAAGAATAAGCGTGTTTTGTTTATTTTGTACATAAGACTTAGCTAGTAATCCAAAACTCATTATACCGGTAACCGGGTTAGGAAATACAGTTATCCCATTTTTAATAGGATACTTTCCATATTTTCTTATATAGCCAGGATTATTATACTTAATTCCTAAAGGAGCATTTTTAGATTCTCTCAGGCTACTGTAATGTCCCTTCTGATGCTTGCCTTCAAAGAAGCGCTCCGCATCCTGAACACCATGATAAGTGGCCTGACCTAATGTTTTATATTTTCCTCCAGATAGGTATTGAGTAGCTTTATTAATAGCTGGATTGATCACGTAATGACCAAGGGCATATCCGGCAGCACCTGAAGCCGCTATTGCGCCGCCTTTAGACAATAGTCCTTTGGCTAAGAATGATAGACCTTTCCCAAACACCGATGTTAAGCCACGGAACCCGCCCATAAGGACATCTTTTACATCGCCTAATATACTTCCAACCATTTTAATACCGCCAACTACATGACCAACCAACCCCATTAACCCAGATATACCGGCACCTATAAGTCCCATTATTCCCATGGAACTACCTGACTTATGATGCTTGAAGATATCTATTATTTTGCTACCTTTCTTTTTAGCGTGATCTTTTTCTTCATATTCCATATCTCTAACACCGCCCTTACGCACGTATCTACCATTAATCATAGTCTGATAGAATTTTTTCTTAGGGCCGTGTATAGAATCTGACATATGGTTTTTAAGATCTTCAAAATTCTTTTTATTTTCTTTTTGAGATTTGATAGGATACTGAATACCATTTTCAGCCATCGCTGCTCTATGTTCCTTTACTTTTTTATATTCGTTCCTAGCATCGCTAAAAGCCTTATCACTGCCACCATGGTCAGGATGAGTTGCATGGAATATTTTCCTATAATGTTTTTCTAACTCAGCCTCTGTTAATTGGTCAGTTTCATTAAACGGCTCGTTGCCAGTAATAATGGCAGTGCTGGCAGCGGCTTCGTCAGGTTCTCGAGGCTTAGATCCTTTTTTATGAAACAGTTTAGATAGACGATCTCCCGTGCTCTTAATTTTACCGGTAGAATATCTGCCAATAGCAGGAGTTATAGATTTCGTTGCCCCTTTTAAAGCTCTAAAGGGCGTAAGCATTGTATGTGCCGCAATATTAGCGCCTTTTTCCATTGCAGCTACGCGATTTTTCATACCAAGCAACCCTTCTTGCTTGAGATCCAATCTTACAGCTTTATAGAAAAGCTTTCCAGCAGCATAGGCCCCAATGACAGGAGCTAGAGCTGGTAAAGATGCGGCAGTTGCAGCTATAATAGACATCGATCTCACCGGATGTTTTTTATCTATAGCAAGATTAATAAACTTTTTAAAAATACCAGTCTGTTTTTTCTTAGTCGTTTTAATATTATCGCCAGGCATATCCGGATCGTGTATAACCATGTCTTTAGTATCAGCCGGATTGCCAATATCAAATATATTCTTACCTAAAAAACCCCTGACTTTACCTGCAGCTTTACCTAAAATCCCAGGCTTATTTGTACCATCTTTACTAGTTAACCATTCGCTCAGCAGAGGCGTGAGTTGGTTATCTCCCATGAATGTATGTGCTGCAGCAGACATAAAATCACGAGTTTTATCCATCTTTAATTTTTTACCTAACCAACTGTCTGGTAACTTGTTTGATAATTTTCTAGCATACTTAGAAAGATGATTATTCCAGAGTTTACTGGCGGCTTTCTTACCAATTTTGAGTGCGGCATTAGTTAAAACTGCAGCCATATGTTTTAATCCATTTAACTTCATAGGTTTGCCATTGGCGTCTAATACAAACAGACCTTCTTTGACTTGCTCTGGAGTAATTATTAACTGATTGTTTTGAAATACAGGCCCCTTAACATGACAAGCACTCACTACTCTCTTATCGTAGTCTGGCACTAATATTCCATTATCTAGTTTAGCGTTGAAATATATTTTATGCGGATCATTAGTCATATAGTTAGCTGCCACTAAGACTGGATGATCAAATTTACCACTTAAATATACATTAGAATTACAGTTTACTCCTTTAATGGAGTCTGTGTATTTCTTACCAGCTTTATATAGCTTCATTATAGTGAAGTTATTAACCTTACGAGCAACATAACCTGTTCCACCTACAGCACCCGCAAACAGATCTATCAAGAAAGATTTTAAGCCTTGAGTTCTTTCGGCTTCTGTTTTTCCTTCAATGGTCTCTCTCAATGCCAAGGCCATCTCTCCGCCAGGAGTTTGAGCCTGATCAGATCTTAACCTAGTTGTAGCTTCATTAATTTTCCGACGAGTATATCCGTAACCCTTCTTAACATTTTCTTTACCTAATGAAGCATATCGCGAAGCTCTTTGTTTAATTGTTTCTCCAGGAATGGATCTTACCTTTTCTTTTAATTCATTTTTCTTTTGAATGAGATAAGATTTTTGTTCTGGAGTTAATTGATTCTTAGCAGTAGTTAAAATATAGTCTATGTGAGACTCAACATAATTCTGAACCTCATCAGAAAGATTATCTTTATATAGTTCAGATGCTTTATGTTGAATAGTATCTACTATGCTATGCAATCCCTTTTTGGTAGATATCTTTTTAATTAGCTGAGATTGAGATCCTAACTTAAGGTCTGTTAAAACAGCATTACCTTTTTGAGATGCAACTCGAATAGAATCTCCGATCTCCCTTTTGCCAGCAGTAATGTTCTCACCTAATGTTCTACCTCGGATAGCGGAGAATTTAGTATGAATACCTTCGATATTCTCGTTAATATCTGATCTCGCTTTATCAGACAGAACTCTATCGTAAGCATCGCTCGCAAATGAGCGTGCTCTTTGGGTGTGTTTTTCTGCAAATTGAGAGATTTTACTAGATATAGAACCTACCGTAGACTTGGTGCTATCAAATATTGATTTGATCGTAGATCCATCAATACCTCTTAAGGAAAGGGTAGTAACAAAATACTTGTTGAGATCTTTCCTCACTTCACCCAATTCGTGTGCCAGTATCTGCTCTCGTATCAAAGCTTCCTTTTTTAAATCTCCAACGCCTTTAGTGAGCAGACCTAACATACTGGTGATATCGATCTTCTTTCCACCAGGAGCTGCCGCATCCCCAAAGGTCTTCTGTACATCCTGAGCCATGGGGCCTATATGTACATTTTGTTTATCATATTTATAACTCCACTGAGGAACATCCATACTGGCGAATGCCTGAGTAGTAGAGCCTATTCGATATTTGCCTTTATTAATCGGTTTTATATTAGTTTTCAAAGCCTTATCAGATCTAGTATATGGGGACTCATCAGAACTCAGTTTCTCTATATATCCAATTAATCCAGATATAGAATCTATAGATAATAATTTATTAATAATATTCCTTTTCTTGCCTTCGTCCATTCCTTGGATAAGACTACTGAACTTTTTCCGAGCTTCAGGATCAGAGCTAAGTTTTCCACGAATCTTATCTATCTTCTCGTTTAATGCACTTTCACTTCTATATTTAGAAATACCTTCTTTTAAGAATCCTTTTGCAAAATTATAAACTCCATGTTCTTTATTACCATAGCGGTCATAAGCATCTTTCGTTAATCCAGCTTGGCGAAACAAAGATGGTTCAGTTCCTATCTCTGACAGGTTCTGGATATGCGCGCTCATTTCCGGTAATTTAGAATTTAATGTGCTGAATGCAGATCCAATAGACGACCTTCTGGCATGATCATTATTATGAGCATCAATATCCGACTTAATCTTAGCATATTCCTCATTTCCAAATTCGTCTATAAGGCGCTTTTTGATTTCCTTATCTTTAATAGCTATTGCTGGATCAATATAACTCTCTGTATCAAAATTCAAAGGACTCATTAAATCCACGAGCCTGTCGTAGATCTTATAGCCCTCGTAATTTTCTATCTTCTCTAACTTTTCAGTGCGTTTACGGATATCTTGATCTCTATTTTCTCGCCTACCAATAATCTCATCTACAGATCCTGTGATTTTCTTTTTCTTAGTTTTTTTAGCTTTCTCATCAAATACTGAGATAGTCCTTTCAGTTTGACCAGAGAATCCTACGGAGTTTAATGCGTTTTTAGCAGTGCGAATAAAATCATCGACTTCCATCTGTATAGATTGAAACTCATATTTATCCGGCTCTTCACTCCCTTGGAAATACTTCTTTTCATAGTCTTCAATACTATCTTTAATATTAATAGCTTTTCTAGATAAATCATCTAATGTTTCTTTATATGCTTTACCCTTCAAACCTTCTCTAGCCAATTTAAGGGTGGCTGTAATATCAGAGCCAAAGTTATTCAACTCAGCTCTCATGGCTTTATGTAAGTTTTCCCTATCTACCGCCTGAGCGCTAGTCTCCATTATTGATCTGACTACATTCTTTTTAGCAGAGGAGATTCCAGCTATATCTGCAGCTGAATTAAATCGCTCATTGATAGATTTAGCTAATTGACTATGAGTAGTAAATTTACCACCCTCAGCATCATATACTGTTAATTCAGGGAAAGCCATTTTCCTAGTGTCTATCTTATACCCAACTTGAGCAATAGCATCAGTTAAATTACCAATCTTTTCTGATTGCTGCAAAATACGAGCTAAATACCCTGGTATAATTTTAACAATACTATTTTGAGCAGCTCCATTATAGATGGCAGGCTTTAATAGATTTTGAGCACTCTCTTTTAGATTAATCTTAGTATTAAAAGAGTTATCTGGCATTGCATCTACCAGAGTCTTAAGTACCTTACCTATACCGCCCTTAAAGAGATTAGGGTTATAATCAGCATTTTGATAGAGTTCACTATTTTTTAAAGCTTTCACTAACTCACTTGGGTTTTGAATAAGATTAGAATAATCTACCACTTTCCCAAAGACCCTTCCGTCTTTAGGAATGTATTTATTAAAAACCTTTTTCAGAATTTTACTACCGAAATACCCAGTTCCGAATCCACCGATGCTACTACCGAGTTCCTCCATGGGATCAGAACCCATCTCAAGCATCTGAGACATAGCGTCTATTGCCATTCCTAATGGACCTTCCATAAAGCTTTTAGCATTAGCTGTCTTGCTCTGGAACGACGCTTTGATATTTCCTACAGTTCTTTTCCAGAAATTAGCCTTGTCCAATATCTTATTATTTATTCCATCGAATAACTGATTTTTCAAACTGGCTTTGAATCTTTCACCTTCAGTAAGCTTAACATAGTCTGGCAATCCAGTATTTTTAAGAATGCCAGCCATCATTTCTTTAAAGGCATTATTATCTTCACGCATAGTGCGAAGCATATCAGCCTGAACATAATAACTTCTGAATTGTAATTCTAAAGACTTTCTCTGATAAGCAGTATTGACTTTTATATTATAGGCATTAGTTAAGGCAATGCCCTGATTCATCTGATTGAATATTCTCTGATTGGACTGATGTCGACTTGCAGATATCTTCTGCTCTACACCACGAATGATATCTTCTTTCTTATCTTGATAATCACTATTAGCTTTTTGCTGAGCAAAAATAGTACTCAATTCAGAACTAATATTCTCTTCTCTAGATCTCTCAGCACTTGGAGCGCCAGAAGAAGAATCTTCGTCTTTAAGTTTTTCATATGCTTTATTGGCTAGATGTTTAGTTCTTTTGTACTTACTAGGGATAAGGGCGTTTATGCTATAAGCCGTCTTGGCTAATTCCGGCTTTAGATCTCTAGTAGCTAATCTGAACTCATCTGTAATAGTGGAGGCGAGATCTTCCACTACCGACACAGAATCCGTGACGGCATCTGGCAAGTGTTTCAGAATCTCTTCTTTATAAAATCTAGGACTTAAGACTTTTTTCCTAGCTCCTTTAATCAACCCTTTACTGACCCTAGTGATAGCACTTCTCTTTTTCGACGTAGATTCATTAAAGAGGTCGCTTCCAAAATCATCATCTGAACCAAAGTCGAAATCAAAATCCATATCATCACTACTAGACTTTGGAATCTTTTTGTGAAAGTTCTTTACCTTACTTTTAAAAAACATTTGCGGAAATCCTCCAACTTCTATACTACGCGGCAATCCAATGACGGAATTTAAACCTTAACTAAAGGATTTTCATACTATGTCAGAAAAGATCTTGCCATTTAACATAGATATTCTAGAATTAACAGATGATCTAATTCAAGGAATCAAACCCATAACCGTATTAGACATCTTTGATTCAGCTACTAAAAACTTTAACGAGGACGGGTTGTTCAGCACATCTATCTTTGGTAAGGTAGGCAGCAAAGATAGGATGCGTAGATTTTCATATATCCAACTGAATACCTATATTTTTCACCCTATTATTTATAAAGCTATTATTGAGTTAAAGAGCT
>JAEHJW020004472.1_pt1 | contig 20802 bp, 20 predicted proteins | sample 9271431 | NCBI WGS metagenome assembly JAEHJW02 | reverse complement strand
AAGCCTAAACCAGAGTTGGGGGGCTCTTAAGGGGGTCGTAACTTCGTCAAGTGAGAAGAATAAACAATCCGCGTCTTTGAAGCGGGTTAGATGCTCTGTGTCACGCTCATATAGATAGCGTGACAGTTTGCCTCTCAGTCCTTGCATGCTGTTCCTCCACTAAAGAAAGAGGGGGACGAATCCCCCCTCTCGTCTACCCGACTCAGCTTACAGCGCCGAGGGGGCAGGCAGGTTGTTCATGTCACGGCCAAGGCTGAAGACCGAGGACGTGATCTTTGCCGCGATCACGACACCGGCCATGACGAGCATGGCCACCCCAATTATCTGGAAGATCTGGGTCCAGGACATCAGACCCTCTTCCTTTCGACGTTGGTTCTTGATCCGCTTCTTGACGTCTTTGAAGACGTCGAACTGCTCACTCAAGCTCAGGCTCCGGAACGTCGGGTCATCCCGAAGTTCCTTCTCGATGCGGGCCTCCGTCACGGTGACCCCTTCCAGGGCCGCAGCTCGCTTGGCGGCATTCGCGGCCGCCATTTCGAGCATTTCCTCGGTCACCTCAATCTTACGCGCTTCGTCATTCATAGCTCCCTCCTACGGGGATTGGTTTGAAAGGCCAAGAAGATACATTTCTTCCTTACATTTCTTATACCAATATAAACCTTGGTTTTCTAGTTAAAATCCCCAATAGGCTTGTCTTAGGTACTGAAATCAGTTAAAATAGTATCATCAGAGGGGTGTTAGCTTGTATCAATATAATCCGTACCCGAATATTAACGGTCTGTCAGGGGCTCCCTATGCCTTCTTTGGTATGGGGGAAACACCTAGCCCATTCTTTACCCTGGCAGGCCAGTTTACACCTCGGAACTTCAACGATGTCGTTAAGTGGACGCGGTTCCTCATCGTTAACAGCCCGACCATCACCGAGGTTACCCGGAAGATGGCGAGCTACCCGATTACCAACTTCGTTCTCCCGACGGAAGATGCTTCTGTTAAAAAGAAGTACACAGATCTGTTCAAAGCTATTGATTTCAAAACAAAGCTTATTAACATCGGCTTTGATTACCAGATTCTCGGTAACAGCTTTGTCTCGATATACTACCCTATTAAGCGAATCCTCTACTGTCAGACACGCGGCTGTGGGGCTGCTTACACGGTAGAAAACTTCCCCGGTAAACTCAGCTTTACACAGTTCCAGTTCAGGGGGCTTTGTCCCAAGTGCGGTAATACGGGTATTCTTAAGAGACGGGATGAGAAGTCTATGGATGTCAGAGAGGCTTCCATTATTAACTGGGACCCTACTGACATCTCGATAAACTATAATCCTATTGTTGATAAGTCTGAGTACTGGTATAAAATCCCGGCCTATCTCAAGAATAAAATCGTAACAGGGGACCTCTTCGTTTTATCTACAGTCCCTTGGGAGTTCGTCGAGGCAGTCCAAAAGAACCTAGACTTTAAGTTTAACAAGGACGGTATTTTCCACCTCAAGGGGATGACCGTAGCTCATTCTATTCCTGGGTACGGCGTACCCCCGCTTGTGGGGCTCTACAACCTTGTGTTCGACCAAGCCATGCTGCGTCGAGCTAACTCAGCCATAGCGGCTGAGATGATCTCCCCTCTTCGGGTCATCTTCCCAGAGGTGAACGGGAAAACAGACGCCGCCGTAAACATGTCTCTAAAGGGCTTTGCGAAGAACATGCGGAAGTACTTCGCTTTGCATAAGTCAGATCCTAACCTAATCGCCTTTTCTCCGGTCCCTATTGGATACCAGGCTCTATCCGGTGAAGGGAAAACACTTTTAGTTACCCAGGAGATCGAGCAAATAGATGATACGATTCTGCTTTCGCTAGGCGTCTCCAGGGAGCTTCTGAGCGGACAACTAAACTGGACAAGCTCAGACGTCGGCCTACGTCTCCTTGAGAATACGATGTGGAAGTATACCGATCAGATCCAGAAACTGATTACCTGGATCGTCAGCGGCCTTACGGCGTACTTCAATATACCGACGTTGGATGTCACGTTAGAGCCGTTCAAGTTGGCTGATAATAATGATCTAAAGAATGCCATGATGGCCTTAGCCCAATCCAACCAGGTCTCCATGCAGACCCTTCTTTCCTCGATGGGGCTTGACTTCCAGAAAGAGCAGGAGAAGATTAACAAGGAACAGATCATGCTGGCTAAGGACCAAGCCATCCTTACGGTCGATAAGGAGATTGCGGCCTGGATGGCGTTAAAGAATGGCCCGAACGCAGACTCTAATACGGTTTCGGGGTATAAGTCAGCTCTTCAGAAGGCGCAGGAAACGGCGAACGAACTTATCGGCATGCCGGAGGGGCCAAGACGGTCCGCCCTGATGCGTCTGAAGACGGAAGACCCGGCACAATATCTGATGGTAGCTAAGCTCATCGATGAATACCGGAACGACCCTCAGTACCAGCAGGAGGTTGCCTCGCAGGGGCAGGAGGCTGCTGAACAGGCTTCCAGCCAAGGTCAGCCTGGCGACAATTCGCAGCCGAATCAACCAGCACAATAGGTGTAGACAATGTCCGAGAATGTTTTTAAGAACCCTTTCCTCGATAACAAGCCGAGGGGTAACTTCCCTGGCGTCGATATGGACGAGGACGCTGAGTACGACCGTCTACTGGCGAGCTATAGAATCCGATATATCAAGGGCGATCTAGATGACGACGAGTTTCGCGCTAGAGTAGAGCAGATAGAGACGGAGGGGCTTCGTGGTGAACGAATTGTTGTCTTAAGTCGGGAACCGTTTACTTTCCAGGATTGTATGTATATCACTCTGCGTTACATGGAAAAAGTCACTAATGGCTAAAGTATCAATGATATATAAGGGGCCGCAGGAGATTTCCGAAGGCTCTGATAAGGCTTTCATGGAGGGGGTTACTAAGCTGTTTCCCATCCAGGGCCGGTACTACACACTTAAGCTGTCCTCCATAACAAAGGACGCCAAGTCTTTTGGCCGTGAAGATGAGAAGAACGCTATCCTAGGTAGCTCATCTTTGACGAACAATGTCTACGGAGATGTCTCTCTGGTGGATAACGAGACTGGGAAGATAGTAGATATCAGTAGAAAGTACCCGCTAGGGAAAGTGTTTACCTTTACGCAGAAGGGAACCGTTCTCTATAAGGGTAACAACTACATGTTTGCCAACCAGCTACAGATGCTCCCCGGTGTTTACACCCGCACCAAGAATAATGGCGTCTTAGAAGCTCATTTCAATACCGGTAGTGGTAATAGCTTTTCTATTATAGTCGAACCGGAGACGGGCCTATTTTACCTGATACCGAAAAGTAGCTCCTCCAAGATACTCCTGTTCCCCCTTCTCCACGTTCTCGGAGTGCCGAACTTACAGAAGATTCTCGGGGATACTCTCCTTCAGAAGAATATCGAAGCTTCGAAGGGAAAAGAGTCTCAGACCTTGAGGGCAATCTACACACGTCTTGTCCCCAAGAAGAAGCAGATTCCAGACATTGATGACCAGCAGGTCGTTGATGAGCTCAAGAATCAGTTACGTACATTTGATCTTCATAAGGAGACGACGAAGATCACTCTCGGAAAGGAGTACGACCACATCAATCCGGAGGTTTTCTCAGCTGCTCTCTCCAATCTTGTCCAAGTGTATAAGGGAGAAAAGGAAGAGGACAACCGTGATTCACTGGCATTTAAGAAGGTCCAGTCATTCCCAGACTTTATTAGAAGCCGATTTGAGAAGGGAGCGGAGACGAGGGACATCGTTCGTAAGATTCACTATAAGATGGAGAAGAAGATTGACCACCCTACAATCAAGGATTTCCTACCACCGTTTGCCTTCACTAGGGTCATAACAGACTTTATCCAGACCTCCGAGCTGGCTTACGTCCCTACTGAGACTAACTATCTCGAATCTTTGGAGAACGTAGGTAAGGTTACCCTCCTGGGAGAAGGGGCTATCCCCTCTGATGAAGCGGTTCCGGCTAGTGCCCGTGGTCTTGACCCGTCTCATTTTGGGGTGTTGGATCTTAACCGTACACCAGAGTCATCCCATGCCGGTATCGATCTTCGCTTTGCTCTTCGAGCTGCGCGGGACGAGCACGGTATTATATATCTGCCAGTCATCAATGCTAAGACGGGTAAGGAGGAGCATATCTCCACGCAGAAGGCTCTTCAGTCTGTTATCGGATTCCCCGGGGAAGAGGGAAAAGTCGTTCGAGCAAACATTAAGGGTGTTCTTGGAGAGATAGAAAAATCCAAAGTAGATTACTGGTACTCGGACCCCTCCGACTTCTACAGCGTTACTACAAATCTGATCCCGTTTATGAACTCAGATCATCCCGGGCGGCTGACTATGGCCGGTAAGGCTCTCCCACAAAGCTTAGCCCTTGAGACTAGGGAAGCCCCTCTCGTTCAGTCCACAACGAGTGATGGTAGCACCTTCGTTCAGAAATTCGGGAAGGTTCTCTCCGTTATAGCCACTAAGAACGGGGTGGTTTCCGGTAAGACGGCGCGTCATGTTGTCGTCTCTAATGAGGATGGGACGAAGTCATTTTACACTCAGGTCAAGAATCTCCCATTTAACCAAAAGGGTTTCCTGGATGTGCAAGCCCCCATTGTGAAAGAAGGGGACGTTGTCAAGAAGGGACAGCTCATCTCAGATACCAACTACACGAAGAACGGAGACCTCGCACTCGGCGTCAATATGAAGGTCGCCTATATGCCCTATAAGGGGTACAACTTTGAGGACGGTATCGTTATATCTCAATCCGCCTCGGAGCGCCTTCTGTCGTCTCACTTCTACTTAGAGAAGTACGATAAATCCCGAGAGACGGTGGACAGTATAACCCTCGTAAAGAGATATTTCCCTAATAAGTTTACTCCAGAGCAGCTAGCGAACCTGAACCCTAAAGGTGTTGCTATAGTTGGGAAAACCTTGAAGAAAGGAGACCCCATCATCGCTATGCTGGAGAAGCGTCCCATCACCCCTGAGGATAAGATGTTAGGACGTCTCAATAAGGCCCTCATCAAGCCGTTTAGGTTAGTGGAAGTCCTCTGGGAGCACGACGTCCCCGGACTCGTCGTTGATTCTCATGAAGGGAAGACCGTCAAGGTCTCTATACGAGCTGAGAAGCCTGCCGAGGTAGGGGATAAACTCACCGGGCTCCATGGAAACAAGGGGGTCATTGCTCTTATCCTGCCGGATGAGAAGATGCCGTATACTGCTCACAATGGCGAGAAAGCCGAGGTAATCCTCAATCCCGCATCCGTGACGAGCCGCGTGAACTTGGGTCAGCTCTTGGAGACCGCTGCTGGTAAGATTGCCAAAAAGACTGGTAAACCATATCTCATCGGTAATTACCGTGAGAAGGATAACCTTCTCAAAGTGAAGAAGGACCTGGCTGCTCACGGATTGTCTGAGGCTGATGAAATGATTGACCCGGACACCGGAAAACCCTATCCGAATAAGATTTTCAATGGTCATCAGTATATCCTAAAACTCAATAAGACTACGGACCAGAATTACTCCGCGAGGAATACCGGTTCCTATGATAGCAACATGCAGCCCGTCAAGGGGGGTATGGAGGGCTCCAAGGGTATCGGCTTTATGGAGTTTTTAGCTATGCTGGGCAACAACGCTCGTCATAATCTAAAAGAGATGACCACTGTTAAGTCTGAGAAGAACGAGGATTACTGGGCATCCTTTGTCCGTGGTGAGCCTCTTCCCGTTCCTAACACGCCTTTCGTTACTTCTAAGTTCTTTAATATGCTAAAGGCGTCAGGGGCTGCCGTATCAGATGATGGCAAGATGCTCAAGATTAAGCCGATGACAAGCAAGGAGGTACTTAAGCAGTCTAATGGTGAGATTAAGAAGCCTCTCATGATCGGGGCCAAGAACTTAGAGCCGGAAACAGATGGTCTATTTGATATCTCCAAGACGGGCGGTCTGCACGGGACAAAATGGACCCACTACACGCTCGCGGAACCTGTTCTCAATCCTCTTTTTGAAAAGGCGGCTAAAAAGCTTCTAGGTCTTTCTTCGCCGGACTTCGAGAAGCTCGTGTCTGGTGAATACAAGGTTCTTCGTCAAGGGAAGGTTGTCACTATCGTGGATAGAGAAGGAAAGGCTATCAGCAACAAGCCCCTCACGACCTATGAAGACTTGGAGGGTGAGCTCGAAAAGGAATCAGCTGCAGCCAAGACCTACGTCGGTGGGGAAGCATTTGAGCAGCTTCTAGACTTCGATGTTGACAAAGAGGCGAAAGAGGTAAAGGCTAATTACGATTCGAGCAAGTCTAAGTCCGCTAAACTTCATCTCATGGACAGGCTGCGTTTTCTCCACGGACTCAAGAATAGCGGGTTTACAAAGCCGAAGGACGCTTACATACTGCGTCATGTCCCAGTTTTGCCTCCGATAAACAGACCTCTGCTGGTTAAAGGGAACGGAAACATCGAATACGCCGATGTTAATCATCTGTATAAAGATCATATGCTGGTTAACACTAACCTAAAGGAGTTGAAGAAGGACCTTCCCGACGAGGACTTAACTCAGGAACGAAGGGACCTCTACCACGGTCTTAAGGCGGTTATTGGTCTCGGAGACCCTATTTCCCCAGCTTCCTCAAAGCGTAAGCTACAGGGCCTTTTGGAGCAGGTTCACGGTGTAGGTGGTCCTAAGTACGGGTTCTTCCATAAGAAAATCCTGTCCAAGAAGCAGGACTTTAGTGGGCGTCTTACCCTGACTGGTGACGCAAACCTCGGTCTGAACGAGGCCCGGATTCCTGAGGAGCTAGGATGGACTTTATATAAGGCCCATGGGGTTCGTAACCTTATTCGTATGGGTTACACCTACTCAGAGGCGGAGAATGAGTGGGAAAAGAGAACGCCGAGAGCAGTAGAGGTGCTTAACAGAGTAACCTCTGAGGTCCCGCTCATCGTCAACCGGGCCCCCTCTCTCTTGAGAACGAATCTGATCGGGGTGTATGCCAAGCCCTCCCAGGTTAATACTCTGTCACTTAACCCCCTTACCTTTAAAGGTATGAATGCTGACGTGGATGGGGATGCTATCTCTCTGTTCCTCCCACAAACCCCTAAAGCGGTTCAGGAGGTTAAAGAGAAGATGCTTCCCCAGTATAACATCCCTGACATCCGTTCAGGGGCTGGGAACGTTCTGTTCGCCCCATCTCACGAAGCTGTTCTGGGAGCGGTCCACATGACGGAACCAGATCCCGAAAAGAAGACGATGATTTTCAGTAGTGAGCAGGAAGTCCTTGATGCTTTAAAATCAGGTAAGATTGAAGCCGATCAACCTGTTGAGGTTAGAGCCAAGAAATGAGTCTAGGTATTGCAATCCTTAATTCCGGCTCATCACATGGGGGCGGCATGTATACCGCTTCTGGAACAGGGCTCAACACCCTTAGTGGGATCGTATGCATCTCAGGGGATACCCTGGACTGTCCGATACACGGTATTAATCCCGTCGAGACAGGCTGTTCAACTATCTTGGTTGTGAACGGCAAACCCGCAGTCATCCAAGGATCGGTAGCCAATTGTGGGGCAGTAATCAACTCCGGCTTTGCCAACGGAATCTTAACCGCATCTTAGGACCTAAGGAATGAACGAAAAGTATGCTGCGCTGATAGAAGCGGCCCGCAAAATAGGGGACACTGTAGTTGAAGGTGCCCCAGAAGTCGCTCACAAGATAATGGCACTCCCTAAATATCATATAGCGGGCGCTGTGGGTGGCTCGTTTGGTTACGCTAACGCAGGCCCCGGATGGAAAAATAAGGTCAAGGGGACAGCCGTGGGAGCAGCTGGGGGTATTGTCGGTGCCCAGGTCTTGCACAAGCAGATCAAGGGGTTGAAGGAGCTTGGCTCCGAGATCAAGGATGAGGCTACCTATCTGCATAAGAAAGCTAAGGTCAAGTCCTTGCAGGAACAGATACGGGAAGCGGGGAAAGGAACCAGCGCTCTAACCTCTGTGACCAGTGGTGCCCTTGCCGGATCTGGGGCAGACTTCCTTACGCGGAAGTCCAAGTATAGGGTACCTCTGGATATGGTAGCTGCCGGGGGAACCACTCTCGGGGTAAACAAGTATTTGGACAAGATCCTCCACTCCGTCAAAGGTGATAAGTAATGGCTTTTGCTGCAGGGTCTTACCTTATCAAATCTCTTCTCCCGGAGAAGACGCGGGCGAAGTACGATCAAGGTACTATCCTTAACGATAAGGAGATCTCTTCTCTTATTACTCTACTCGTCCGTGAAAACCCGGAAGAAGCGCATACTACGCTCGCTACGCTGGCGAAGCTGTTCTTTGATAAGGCGACGGACCAGGGTTACTCTCTATCCCTCAACGACTACTCTAATTCTACGCATGAGAAGAACCGTATCATGTCAGAGTTCGAGCAAGAGGTGGAGCAGATCCTAAAGTCGAGTCTTTCCAAGGAAAGGAAGATTCATGCTATCAACGAGGTTGTTGATAAAGTCAAAACGAAGCTTTCAAAGCAGAACATAGATCATCTCCTTTCCGAAGGAGCGACTTCGGCCAAGATGGCTATTACAGGGGCTCGCGGTAACCCTGATCAGCTCATGCAGGCCGCTGCGTCCCCGCTGCTCGGAGCAGACACTTCCGGTAGGCCGGTACCGATTATTGTCAAACACTCTTATGGTCAGGGTCTAACTCTGGCAGAAGCCTCTGCTCTCTCTTTCGGGTCTCGGTATAACACCGTTATGGCTCAGAAAAAGACTGCCCTTCCCGGAGACGTTTTCAAAAAGCTGACTCCTAATGTATTTCACGAAGTCGTGACAGAGAAGGACTGTGGGACGCACAACGGCGTCCCCTACCCCATTGAGGATAAAAAGGCTATTCTCCATAGATTCCAAGCGGTTACGAATAAACTCATTGATGACCGTTTATATAATGAACTTAAAAGCGAAGGGAAGAAAGAGGTTGTGGTAAGGAGTACTCTCACTTGTCAAGCCCATGCAGGCGTCTGCCAGCTCTGCTACGGTCTGATGGCCGATATGAAGCTCCCAGAGATAGGGGCTAACGTCGGGGTTATCGCGGCCCTCTCTGTATCGGAGAAGCTAACCCAAGCTATGTTATCTACAAAGCATACGGGCGGACTGGCCGGTAAGCGCCGGTCCACATACGAAGAGGCTTCTAACTTCCTTAAGAATCCGGATAACTTTCAGGACAAAGCCGTCTTAGCTACTATAGGAGGGGAGGTTACACACGTTGAGCCTACCGAGCTGAAAGATCACCGCGTGTATGTTAACGGAGTCGAACACTTCGTACCTCGCATACAAGACATAATTGTGAAGAAGGGGGACCACGTTAGAGGCGGAGACGCTCTTAGTACGGGTACACCTAACCCGAGAGAGGTGATTCAGCACAAGGGGATTGCGGACACGAGGAAGTTCTATTCTGATAAGCTGAGAGAAATCTATACGGGCTCTGTCGCAAATAGCCGTAAGGTATCGTCTCTCGATGCTCGTCACTTTGATCTTATTGCTAAGAATATGATTAAGTATGTTCGTATCCTGAATGCAGGGAAGACCGGTCTTCCAGAGGGAGACTATGTCCCGGTCGAGAAGCTCAGGGAGTTACTGAAGGGCGACGTGGAGAACGTCTCCGTCGCAGCGGCTGAGGGAAAGACCCTTGCTAAGGACGTGGGTGGCTATCCGGCAGGGGAAATCGTGACCAGGGGAGTTGCCAGGGCTCTTAGAGAAAAGAATGTTACATCAGTTCCTATCTCGCACTCCGGTGTGCTCGTAGAACCCATCGTCCCAGGACTTTTCAAAGCTAAGCTACTTGACAAGAACTGGGTTTCTAAGTTGAGCTTCATGAATCTCAAGCAGTCTCTCCTCGACAGCACGGCTGTTGGAGCTGAGGCGGAGAAGCACGACATTGACCCAATAACTCCCTATGTAATCGGGAGAGAGTTCGGGGACGGTCCTGATGGGAAGTACTAATCTTAGGCTGTCTCAGGCGCAGTTCGTTGCTCAGACTATCCAGTCTCTAGCACCTCAATTCCCTCATCTCAAAGCTATACCTGGTTACATGAACTGGGTAAAGGGAATCTGCTTTGTTGAGTCCAGGTTTAACCCATTTAGTATCGGTCCTCCTGTCAACGATCAGTATGCTACGGAAGCTATTAGCGCAGCAACGGCCCTAGGACTGGCGTCAGGAATTACGCAGTTCTCCCCCAACATCCAAAACCTGCGGCTTGCCATCGGTATTATGCAGGTTATGGGGTGGAACCTCATGGATGGTCTCCCAGGTCTCACTATCCCCCCTCCCTACTATCAAGTCCTGAAATCGAACGGCCTTATAAACCCAGTCACGATTAACCCCCAGGCCGCACTTTTACCGCCCGTCCCTTACGAGACGTCGGTTAAGCTTGGTCTCTTAGCTGGTATGTCGGTTCTGGACCTAAAGATTAAAGAAACAGGTGGCATTGAGAGAGCAGTCTATGACTACGGAGGCGGTAGCGACAGCTATCTTAGTTCCGTGTCTACTGCGGCCGGTATTCCCCTCGTTTTCCTATCAAACGGCATCGACCCGTCAGGGACTTCCGTCCCTCCGCCGACAACTGCTAAAGCATGTTAAAATAGTGATATCAGATCCCCAATTTGGAGTTGTTTAATACTATGTCATTCTCAGACGACGCACTGGCCATGCTCCTCCAGACCTGTCCTCAGATCACGGATAAGATTGTTTCTTTCCAGGATCTATCCGAGGAAGTTGGTCAGGAGAACCCTACTAAGGTTGGGGTGTTCATCCTATTGGCCGGATCTTCCAACATCTTCATCCCTGTCCTCGCCCGACAGGATACCGTTATGCCTCTAGACTCTGTGTTCTTCAGTGACAAGAAGCAGTTCTTCCCGCTGAATGATCGTATTGTTCAGTGGATTGTTAACAGCACCCATCCTCTTGGGAAGCCTAAGAAGATTCCGTCAGGAGTAGTGGGTAACCCGTCCGTCGAGGCCCTTGTTAATCCTCCTCGCACAGGTAAGTTCGTGTACGCCGGTGATAGGTTCACTGAGTTCCTCGCCGCCCTTGACGAAAAGATCAAGAAGGACCTTAAAGCCACTCTTCTCAAAGACGAGAATCTCAAGGCCCTTCACAAGGTTCTGGATCTCAAGAAGGTTGTTCGATCCCTGGACGCCCCTACACAAGTCGGCCGCCTGACTCGTCAGGAGCTGCTCCCCGGCTCGCTTCAAGTGACCCGGTTTTTTGACCCCAACAGTGAGAACATCCCGCCTCACCTGGTCAACCAGGTTATTACTAAGGGCTGGGCGGCCGAACCGTCAGACCAGGTTCGTCTAGTTGTCGAAGAGGCAACGAATCACTACTACAACGAGCTGTCGTTCGTAGACACGAACAAAGCCTATCGTGTCGTGAAGAACGACGGACAGGCCATCATCGGGTTCTCTCCGGATAGGCGGCAGATGTCAGAGCTTGAGGAGAACTACTCTCCTCAGTACAAGAAACCCAACGTCCACGGAGAACCCACAAGAGACGTCCACCAGTCCTTTCTCATCTTTGAGAACGGGAACTACGCGATGAGCCGGGCGGGGCAGAAGTTCGTAATCGAAGGCGCCCCTCAAGCCATAGGGGATGTCTTCGATCAGATTCTGGCCAATGTCGAGAAGGTTCCTCTCGTTGATCTAGCTCCTGGAAATAATGGAGCCACTTTTGCCCTTTTCGACGTTGAGGGAAGGCTTTACGACGTGTTTAGCCTCCTCTACAGAACTGGGAGCCAGTCTATCGTTGAGCTGAGAGTGCTCAGTATGCTTGCCGGTCTGGGTACCTGCAGACTCGTCATGCGCCCCAACGCTAACATCGAGCAAGTCGGCTGGCTGAAGAGCGATAATACAATTATCGTCCCTGTCAATGCGGTGGCCGTCCTTCTAAATCAAGACATAACAGACCATATCTGCACGAATGCGATCCACGCGGAAGCTCTGCGTCGCTTTCAGTTCGACGAGGTTCTTGAGCAGAAGATGCTGGTAGGTTACGACGGATTCGAATACCAGATAGACGGTACTCCGATTCCCAGACGGACGGATCTCATGCGCCGTCTCATCGTAGATGAGGGCTTTGCTCCAGACGTCGCTGAACACTTTGCAAAGAGGGCGGAAGAGACTGGTCGAGTTAGACTTTCCATGTCCAAGAAGGCGGATGTGTCCTTTCATGCGGGGGTGATACCAAGCTTCGGTATCGACCCGCCGCCACAGGACAAGAGCCGCTTGGATACAAGGAAGACGGCTTATGGGAAGGTCAAACTTGATGAGGGCGGACGGGAAATACCTCCGCTCTCCCTCATGGACCCCACATGGATGCGTACGGTTCAAATAGCTGCGTCAACGGGAGACAAGGACATCGTCGAGGCAACGATTATGGGCAACCTTATGACTGCCGTGCCGATAGACCTCTTAAGAGAGTACCTCCCTGATCTGGCCACGACGATTGATAAGATTGGCCGACTACTGTTTGTGTTTCGTCTGAAAATGACCGAGATGATTAAAGATAAGAATCCGCTGGACGTGGAGGAGTTACTTCAGAGAATGCGGACAGTATACCGGGCACTCGGGGTGTCTTATTTGGACCTTGTTTACTTGATGGCAACCCTCCCTGAGCCGGATGGGACGTGATGCTTGGCTTCTTACAAACAAATGCTTGTGGAGTGTGCTCTCTTAGCCTCCACAGATCTCTCTGAGGTTTCTCGGACGCTAGATATACCGGAGACCGAGTTAGGACTGTTTATTGAGAAGTTCCCTGTCTGCAGGGGAACTCAGCTAGAGAAATTGGAGTACGTTCTCGGACTACCCTCCGGCGACGATAGGACCTATAAGCTCTGGGCTGTTACCCAAGGGCTAAGGTTTGTAAAATGGAAACTAGGAAAAGAGGCTCCTTTGGACCCGGTTCAGGGACTACAGGAGCTGTTTACGGACTGTGTCCTAAAGAGCAAAGAGTGCCTCTTCTCCGGAAACAGTACTGACTCCAGTAAAGAGAGTACGAAGTGGGTTAAACTCAGTCTAGACATTGCTAGACTACTTAAGGTTTGGACTCTCGACTCCGAAGCAGCTATGAAGGACTTGGAGATGGCATTGGAACAAGCGGATATTACGAGTCTAAAATCACTTGGAGACTTAGAGCAGTGACACCGGAAGATATTAAGATTTGGGGTGCTAAGGTAACTGAAAAGTTCCTTAACGACTCTATTCCTCTCGACAAGAGCATAGCGGAAGTAGCTATGACTCATAGCTTGACTGAGAATCAGATCAAAAGACTCGTAGAGGCCGTTAACCAGATAACCTATTTGAAGCTGCATTCTCTTGTGGAGGCTAAGACCTTTGAGTTTTCGGTCGCCTCTCTTGAGGGCGTTAAGAAGCTGCTCTACGTTAAACCTGCTATTGAGAAAGCGGCAGAAGCGAAAGTCGGAAAGGTCAGCCCTCTGGAGTTCGTCGCCTCCATGGAGAAAGCAGCTGAAGCGTATGTCCCTCCCCCCACTGTCCCCCAGGAGGCAGAGCTTAGGGTTTATTCCCAGATGCTCAAGGAGGCATGCTCCCGTCTCGAAGATGAGTGCCAAATACAGATCTCGGCTCTTGAAGATCAACGCAGAGTCGTGGCCACAGACCCTCTTGCTATGGAGAAGGTCGCCTGCACGAAGTATGCAAGAGAGCTCTCTCGGTTTTTAGGGCTTGAGAAGAAGGCGTCCGAAGACCACCTATTCTCCAAGAAGGAGATGGAAGAAGTGGAGAAACTTGCGTCTCTCTACGATAATCTTAGAGGTCTGCATTCGAAGCTCATGGGGACGCGGACCCGACTCGGGACCGTTGATAAGGTTCTGGGCAAGGGGATATTCTCCCCCGTCACGGCCACCTTTGGGGCTGGAAAAGCTGTAGGGTCCTTAGCTGCTAAGGCAGGGTTAATGGATACTGGAGTGGCCCTCACTTCTATGGGTTCTATGAAACCAAAAGGGCCTACTATTAATGAACAACTATACGGAAATGGAAGTAAGCAGCCGTTCACAGAGACCTTCCAGAGGGGAAGGGAGATGATGAAGGGTTTTCATGACATATCTGAGATGGCAGAGGATTTCTAGTAGATGAGTTACGGTGAGATTGCCCGTGGAACGGCTAAGTTAGTAGGTCTGGTCGCAGCCACCGACCTTGTTTCCAGACTCGTGTTGTCTGGCATAGATAAGGCCCTTATGACACCTAAAATTAAGAGGATACTTGAGAGAGTCGCTAAGGCTCATCCAGAGGTGTTAAAGGACGACCCAGAGTTGGTTTTCGGCTATGTTCAGCACATCGTGAAAGCCCTTCCGGCTGCTAATGACGCTCTGTTAGCTGATACAGCATGGAGGGTATTATCCAGGAACGGTGTCTCCATAGGGACGGCAACGGCTCCCGGATTGGTCGGTTCTTCAGTCCTGCCTTATGTTCCTAATGTACTGAAGCCCTATGTAGACGTCATGCACGCCCAACAGACACAGAGACTAGCGAGTAAACTTATGGAGAAAGATTCTTCAGCAATGTCATTCCTCGGAAACGTGGGTGAGCAAGCATTGGGGACGTTGGCTGTAGGGGCTCTGACAGCGCTCGGAATGGCCGGTGCCAATAAAGCTACCAAGGCTTTCCGACGGACTGTTCAGAAGACGGATGTTGTAAATGTCCTGGGTAGGGCTATCGAAAGAAGTACCCTCCTCAAGAATGAGTATCAAAAAGACCCAGAGAAGGTACTGAGTTTTGCTACGACGATATTTAACTACGCGCCTACTGTGGCTTCTGATCCTAATTTGCTGTCTTCTGTCCTCAGCAATGCTCTACATGGCGATTCAATTGATCCGATGACTATCCGGACGCTCATGGAGATGGAGAAGAGTTACTTTGATGTAGCGGATAAGGCAAGCCCGCTCCAACTGGGGCAGCTGCGCCCGAACTTTGATCCGCGTCGCGGTGGATTTCTCTCTAAGAAACTGGAAAGTAGGAAGAGCGGTGCCTAATCAGGTAGGCATAAAAGAGTTTATTACCTAGTATAATGGAAAAGTACATAGATTCACCTTTTGCTCCTGAGAACGACGTCCCCGTTGATGTGACGGACGCTGATGCTTCGTCCTTCCTTATAAAAAAGGCAGCGGATGATCGCATCTCCTCCTTTGTGAGACAGGTTATCCTGCCGCAAAGAGACCCTAATAAGATTTACCTTCATATCAATGCGATGGGGGCAGGGGAGTACTACGGGTCTAATCGGAACGGGGATTACTTCCCGGAGGACAACCTCCTACGCTACTTCAAGACGTTTGAGTCCGGGCACGTCTTCCGTCATCATATTAATAAAGATCCGACAATCGCTCTTGGGCGCGTTCTTGCTGCCTTTTACAATGAGCGCATGCATCGAGTGGAACTTATTGCAGAGGTTGACAAATCCCTAGGGTCAGATATCGCTGAGCGAGTTACCACGGGAAATTTCCCCTGGACTTCAATGGCTTGTCGGACCCCATATGATACGTGTAGCATCTGTGGACACCAGGCCCACTCTCGCCAGGAATATTGCGACCATCTCACGAAAAGGATGAATGAGATTCTCCCTGACGGTCGGAAGGTTTACGCCATTAATAACGGCCCTCTTCGCTTTTTTGATATCTCCATCGTTATTCGCCCCGCCGACCCGACCTCGGGCGTCCTTGAGAAAGTTGCAGGGGCTAACCACCAGAAAACCGCAGAGAGCAATGATCCTTCTCTGACGGAGCTGGCTACACGCATATTCCCAACTATCGTTCAGGGAAGCGACACTCCGTGCCCGTTGGCCAATGTAGCCAACCCTCCGGACTATATGATACCGGATCTGTCGTCTCTGTCAGCGTCAGCTTTAGCGAATACTTTTGCAGAAACAGGTATTTACCCAAGTCTAGACTATATCGCTCGCATTTTGTGCCCGCAGCTACCCCCTGACCTAGCCTCGTTCGCAGCTTCTCTTCTGCCTTTCGTGGCTAAACCGGAAGTCGCCGTCCTACGCATTCGTATGGAACCGGCCCCTCCTGACGCTAAAATATATTTAGCTAAAGAAGCAGCCTATTCATCGTTCTTACCAGAGTTTATTGAGAAGAGAGCATATTTTGATGGTCCTACGCATTCCACCATCGGGTACGTGCAAGTAAACCCAGCTGCTCCGATGGTGGATATCGCCTACGCTCCGGATAAACTCCGTATTCCGAATACGCTGCCACGTACTGCTCCTGAGAATTTTACATTTTTTAAGTGGCTGATGGCCCTTCTCGCCAGCTCAGCGTTACTAAAATCATATAGTCACGCCCTGGCGGAGAAGAAGGCAGAGTTCGAGAAGACGGCGAACCTCTCCGGGAACATAGCGCAGACAGCTAAGAATGGTATTTCCCATATAGCTACTCCTCTTGGTGTAGCCTCCGCCGTTGGTCTTGCATATCACGCGGACAAGACTAAGCATACAATGCCAGAAGTCTGGCAACAGATGCCTAAGATTATACAGAAGCATCCGTACATTAGTTCCCTGCTGGGAGGGGGGACTATAGCAGGAGTATTAAAAACTCTCGTGAAGTCGAATTAAATCATATACAACTCGCACTAAAATATTGTAAGAGTTGGTTAAAACCGAATACAGGAAGACTAAATCTATGAGCACGACCATTGACGAGTTTCTGAGACTTGTAGAAGGCAATGAGGACACAGAGAAGACTGCTGCTGCTCCTGCTCCTTCTGCGAAGGACCAACTTACCAATTTACTTTCTACCGGAGACACTACTGGAATGGACAAAGAAGCACTTTACAACGTTGGCGTGAGTCTCGGTCAAGAGCTCCTGAAAAGCGCTAACGAGATTATCAACGAAAACATTCGTGACACTGGTACCCAGAGTGCTCAGGTTCTTCCGACTCCGGATGGTTCGGTTGATAACATTCTTCGCGCACTTGTGGCTCGTGCCAAGGACTCGGGTGCTCAGGACCAGAACCCTGATATGGAAGCCCTGCTGGGGCAGGCCGCTGAGGGTAATGCCGATGGTCGTGTCTCAGAGGCACTTCGCTTAGCTCTGCTCGGCGGTGGTGACGAAACAGGTCAGCCCGCTGCAGGTAAGACTCTCGTCGTAGCTGACGAAGAGGAGAAGACAGCGGCTCTTAATGCTCTGGTTGACGCCGGTATCGATTACGACAGCGCGGTTGACCTGGTTAAGTCGGCTGCCGAAGCCATCGAAGAGGAAGAGGGCAGCATCGTTAAGGCGGCTGCACTGAACGAGCTGGTCAGCAACGGGCTGTCGTTTGAGCAGGCCGCTGAGCTGGTGAAGATGGCTACTGAGACTGAGAGCGACACAGAAGTTACCGGGACAAGCGTTGCTCTTGAGAAGAAGGCAGCGCTGAACGAGTTGATTTCTGCCGGTTATTCTTTCGAGGATGCTGCTGATCTGATTAAGGCCGCAGTGACGATAGATGCGCCCCACTGGAAAGAAGTCGCTGAGGACAGAGATAAAGAAGTCAGTAAGATTAAAGGCTTCCTGACTAAGGCGAAGGACGTTTCGATACGCAATGTTAAAGCTGTCGGTAAGCACGTTGCTGCTCACAAGGGCAAGTATGGTGCTGGGGCAGGTGCTCTGGCTGCCGCTGGTGGCGCAGGAGCCTATCTTCACCACAAGAAAGCCGAAGCTCTTAATGAGCTGGTCGGCGCCGGGTATTCCTTTGAAGATGCTGCGAACCTAATCAAGTCTGCCGATGCTGTTACGGATGTGCTTGGGAAAGTTAAAGACAAGGCTGCTAAGGCCGGTCTTGCGGCGAAGAGTGGTGCTAAGACTATTTCCGAGTTAGTGAAGAACAATCCACGCGCCGCCGTTGCGGGTGTGGCTGGTGCCGCTACTCTAGGTGCCGGTGCCGCTCTGATGCACAAGCATCGTGAGAAGCAGGCCGCTTTAAACGCCCTCGTTGAGGGTGGGGTCAGCTTCGAGGACGCAATTAACCTGATTAACGCTGCTGGCTAAGATGCTCTCTGATCTTGAGAAATCGGCAGAGGTTATGAGTCTCGTCCAAGCCGGGTTAGGCTTTGATACCTCTGTCGAGTTGGTCAAGAACGCCGACAGCGATGTTTTGACAAAGGTCGCATCTCTTGTCGATATCGGTTTTGACCTAGATTCAGCATTGAATCTAGTTAAGACCTCAGCTGAGAAGATCAAGTTCAAGAAGATCTTGAACAAAGACAGAGATAATTAAACATGTCAAGTATTCCGAACCTTCTACGTAAACATGCAGAATCCTTCAAGTCCTTAGCAGATGCTGAGGTCCTGGTGAAAGAAGCTGCAGTGAAGGAACTCGTTAAAGCCGGTATGAACGAGGATGTAGCGTCAGGAGTTGTCGACGCAGCTAAGCCGAGTTATATGGAGCTTTGGCAGTCCTTGATGGATAAGCCTAACGAGAGTTACATGAAGCAGCCGCTGGCTTATTTCGAACTTTTGAATAAGACGGCTGAATATATCGAAGACCTCGAAGCTAAACTATTACAGACTCCTGAAAGGGAACAGATTTTCACCAAGTTAGCTGAGTCTGGATTGGACGCTGCCGAGATTGAGACGCTGAAGGGCCTGGATGCCGGAATGATCGAGAAGATCGCTTCGTTAACCTCAGGTTCCCCCTTGAAGGAGCTGGGTCGAGGGGAGGGTCAGCCAACTACTGAGCTTGATCCGCTGTACCAGTTCATGATTTCGTAATTTAACTTACAAACCTGGAGATATAAGTAATATGGCAATCTATGACGGTCCGATTCTGGACTACCCAATCGAAATCCTTCGTGGCTGGCCCAATGACGGCGCAATGGACCTGTCGGAGACCATCTCCAGCGCGGCTACTGGCGCTAGCGGTTTAGCTGCTGGTAATATCGTTACGGTCGCTGCGAACGGCACGGTTCAGCTGTGCTTCACCCCGCAGGCACCCATGGGACTGTGCGTCCGTGGTAACAACGACAACGGGTCGAGCGTGACCTCAGCTGTTGTCGGTGAGCTTCCGGGAGTTTATGGTGACCAGGCGGTTGTCATTTGGGGTAACTGTGCGTTCCGTACCACAGTCTACAACACGGCTTCTTCCTTCGCCCCTGGTACTGCGGTTACTGGTATCAATGGTCTCATCGACGTTGCGACAGGCACCCAGCCCATTTTCGGGTACGTGAAGTCGGTTTACCCAGCTAGCGGTACGATGCCCGCGTCGCTGGTCATTATCATGAAATAACGGGGACCATTAAATATGCCACTGTACAATACCGAAACCGTTAGCATCCAGTTTCTCAATAAGTCCTTCCTGGACAAGATTGATGCTGGGATGACTAAAGAAGCTGAGGCCGCTTCGACGGCTTTCGTCCGACAGAAGCTTCGTGAGCTTGGTTTCACTCGTAAGATTTTACCGCCTGTCGGCATTACCGCTGTCGAGTTGGACCGTCAGATCACTGACGAGCCGACGGTCATCGTGGAAAAGGAACCGAATTCAGAAGCGGCTAGCTTCTCGTTCACAGGCCGTCCACGTATGCGGTACTTCCAGGCTGCTCGCTACCCCGTTACTTTTAGCAAGATTGCGAGCCGAGAGTTCACCAAGTCGAAGTTTGAGCTGGCGACCTACCGTACCGACATCCGCACTATCCTCCAGGACAACTCGGTCCGGGATATGCAGAAGGTCGAAGACGAGACGTTCTACAGCGCGGCTCTGGCTATGGCCACTAAGGCTGGTAACGTGACGAACGTGACCGGTGGAGTGACCATCGACAACTTCATGGAAGGTGTCCGTACCATCGTCGGTAACCAGCTCCCTCTGGGTTGTATCCTGATGACTCAGGGTCTGTACACGCAGCTCCTGACTCAGCCTTCGACTCAGATCGGTTCGCCATTGGCCTCTGACCTGACGATTGGTCGTACTGATTTCAATAACTTCTACGGTTATCCAATCATCACGACCATCAAGAACGATATCGTTCCTGACAACCAGGCTCTGTACTTTGCCTCCCCGAACTACCTCGGTCAGTTCTACGTTCTCCAGGACGCGACGGTGTTCATCAAGGTCGAGAATGGTGATATGCTGCACTTCCTGTCTTACGAGTCAGTCGGTGTCGGTATCGGTAATACGAACGGCGTTGCTGTCATCAACTTCTAATCCTAGAACGGGTTAGGTTGACCTCCGAGCCGGAACAGGGTAAAATCTTGTTCCGGCTTTTTTTACTTAATGACTAACGAGAGTTAACCAAATGACGAATAAGTATCTTGAGAAGATTGCTAAGGATAACGAGCTATCCCATAATGCCTCGGAATTGGCTAATAGCCTGTCCAGGGCAACGACGGCAGGGACTTTCGGTGGACTTACATATGCCCTGGCGAGAGGTCTGGACAGTCCGGTAAAGGCGTTCCCTAAAGATAAGGCCATCCTAGCTGGTGTTGCCGGAGCTGGCGGCGGTCTGCTTTACCACGCTCTGCGTAAAAAACTGAAAGGCAAAGAAGGTAAGTAAACGATGCTCGTAGACGCCATCGGCCTCCTCCCCTCCGAACGCCAGCCCTGCGAAGTCTGGACCCGTGTCATGGGCTACCATCGCCCCGTATCTTCGTTCAACATCGGGAAGAAGAGTGAGCATGAAGAGCGGAAGTTCTTCAAAGAAGAGAAGATTAAGTAATTGTGTAGTCGGTTAGCTAAAAAGAACCGCGTTCAGAGAAGTCTGAACGCGGTTTTACTTTGGTATATGTCCGAATTTTGTTAGCAAATATCGGACTATAGGGAGGAGGGACGTTAGTCTCCTCGAAAAGAACCGCGCTCAG
>JAEHJW020000100.1_pt1 | contig 20803 bp, 41 predicted proteins | sample 9271431 | NCBI WGS metagenome assembly JAEHJW02 | reverse complement strand
TTAGCTTTGATACGACGATGCGGGTGATCGTCGGGCAAATCCAAGAACTGCTCTTCGATCAAATAGTGAATAATGGATTGCTGCACTTTCGGCAGCGAATGAATAAGCGCCATCATTTCATCCATTACAACGTAACCGGCCTTATTCATTGAAACGCTCACTTTGATATTCATTTTGGGTTATCTCGTATAAATCAGCACATCGCTGACAGTTCACATATTAAGACTCTTATATTGGCGGCACAAGATAAATCGTTGGTAACTTACTTGGCTTGGGTGTTGGGTGACTTGGGTAAAAACTTGGGAGCTAAGGACGTGGCTTGGGTGTTATGGGACTTGGGAGCTTGGGTGTTGCCAATTCGCCTAGGAAATAACCTATTACTCCCAACCCAAGCCTAGGGAAATTTACGCCTAGGTCAGCCTAGGAAAACCTAGGAACCGCTCTTGGGTTGCCTGTTTTATCTCCCCAAATCCTTTCTATAATGTTTGTAGAAATTTTTTCCCTGAAATTCGTCACTTTAGGAGACTTTAATGAAATTAAAAATTGATTCGCCTAGTTTCATCCATTTTGCATGCAAAAATTATTGCATTAATAGCCTAGGCGAGCTTGGGAGTTGGGAATATTGGAAACTGGTGTGGGATGGGTAAAATCCCAGGATCACAATAAAAGGAGGTGGGAAGAGGTCGGGTTGGGTGAGAGGCGGCACTAGGCTCCCTCCGGTCGCCTCCTTACATATTTATACCTACATATACCTACATACCTACTCTACATACCTCCACACCTCCATACCTACATATTTATATATCCGCCTTCTTACGCTGTTTACGCTGTTTGTCTTCTTTCTCTACATACCTAAAACATCACTGTTTTATTGTCCGCTATATGCTTATCTGCCTATTACCAATCTTTCGTGTGGTTCTTGTTGATTGTAGATGTTTGCTGGATTGGTATGCTTGTCGAGTTATTAATATCTGCTATGTTCCGATACAGCGTAAATTAATCGGAAGTGAAGAATATTTGAAACAGATTCGTCTGGTGTTAGGGATTTTCTATTTAGATTATTAGGTTTAATCTCTGTAAATCTTGGTGTTGCGGTTCCATGCAATAAAACTTCTCGTGATATCAGAAAGTTCTCGGAAACGCTCAGAATAGCTCGGCCTGTGTGTTATTTTTGATTATTTAAATAATAAAAATATCATATAAAACAACGGTTTATATAGGCGAACTTTTTGCGAATTTGCAGCGACAAACGCTTATGCCTAGGATTGAGATTTATTTAATAAAAACAATAGGTTATGGCGTGCATGAAAAAATAAAACATGCAATAATAATATCATGCTAAAAGTCACCCCAATCTGAGTAGCTTGGCGAGGTCGATTTTGTCGGTTCTTCTGTGAGGTGCATCAGATTCTCTTCGTATGTGATTGGCGGTATTTTATTGGCAACGCCGAAAGTGAGCTTGTTCAGTCTTCTAACATCTTCACCTTGCCGCCCTACGCAGGTGTACCACTTTTTGTTCTTGCCACGGTATAGCGTTTCGCCATCTGTGATTGTGCCGGTATTGACAATCACATAACCTTCAGGCAGTTCATCGAATACTTCCCGCACGCCAAACGCCATTTAGAAATCACCCCAATCTTGATACTGTAGATTTGCGGATACTGGATTTTCTTGTTGTGATGGTGCTGATATTGTGGCTTTTTTATTTGCAACAGCATATACGCCGCTATTACTTATTAATTTAGCCACATCTGCTCCATTCCACCCCACGACCGAGTGCCATATTTCATGCCTATCACGCCATAGCGTTGAGGAATCCGTAACTGTTCCTGTCGTTACAATCTCGTAATCTTCAGGAAGTTTGGCGTATATTAGCTGTACTAACTTCGAAGGAATTGAAGGCAAAAGTTGCAGTTCGTCATTATTTGTTTTGATCGTCATTAGAAATCGCCCCAATTTGTATAATTAGGATTAGCGGAGACAAACTCCGCTTCGTACTCTTTATATTTATAGGCTATTGCCATAATGCCGTTTTCATACAGATATTTCTGTACGGGTTCTTCGAGGAAATTAAAAAGCGGGAAAGCCGCCCATTTTCCTTGTTTGTCTTGCCATATATACCAGCAATCGTCTCTGAACAGGTGATCGGGTTCGGCGATTGTATAATCGTCAGGCGGCAACAGTAGCACTGACAGCGTTGTCATGCGTTCCTCAATCCTCGTAATAGTCGATCAGCCTAGCGCTCACTTCGGCTGTTTTTGGAGATACAGACAGAATCATTTCCTGACCCTCGATCAAATCATAGGTATCTATCTGATCAATTCGTTTGGTTATCAGGTCGAAGGTTTCAGAAATCCTGAATAACGGTACTTCGGCATATCTGCGAAGCGCCCTACGGTAGCCAATTCGCATCCATGCGATCATTTGATTCAGATAGCGTTTGGCGATGTTCGGGTCTTGATATTCCTCGTCGCATTCCTCACGCCACAAAATCAGCGCCTTTTGCGACGCCTTGATAAGCGTTTCCTCATGATCGCCATGTTTCGTCGAGATTCGATAAGTTCTTGGCGGTTCTTTGAGGTGCGCGTAGTCTTCCATTATGCCTCTAAGAAGACTCGCTAACTCACTGGCAAGAGCCTCGTATGGTTGATAGATGGAGAATTTCTCGTAATAATACTCTGTGTCCAGACGAGTAAGAATGTATGCGCCTAAAGCCTGACATTCATCATGAACGTGCTCGGTCGTGTCGGCGAAATGCTCCAAGATATCATGCGCGATCATTCTGCCGTTGCTTGCGTTGAATGAGCTTGGAGCGTCCTTCAGAAACCAGCCAGATATGCCGTGTTCCGAATCCTCCCTGTAAACAAGTTTTCTTGTGATCATGTTTACTCCGGTTTGTCGTTGGGCCAGAACTCGTCAGGGACTATAAAACAAAGCTCCACAAGTCCTCTACATACGTCTTTTGGCAGAACTTCAACGCCGTCGTAGTCGATCAGAATTAGGGTTTCACCGTGTTTAGGCAGAGTAATTTTCTCGAACCACAGACCGCCGCCCGATTCGTCGCCAAGCTGATCATGCTCGAAGTAACCGTAGTTCGAGTTTGGATCAATGCCAATATCGTAATGCCCCTTTTGAATTGTCTTGGTGAAGTCGTATGTCATGCTCGCCTCGCTGTGTTGTTAAGATGTTTTTATTCTAGCGATCAAATATTGGGCTGTGGATGGAACTGCTTGTATTCCAACCACTTTTCCAGCCACTCTTTATGTCTTTCAAGATCACCAAACATTGAGAGATTTCCCCAGTTTTTCAGTCCTCTCGATTGTTCTGCTATGAGTTAATTATCTCAACCCATAGCAGGCATCACAAGTGACTTACTTGGCAAAGTAAGAGGTTATGCAGCTTTTGCCAAGCTCTCACCATAATCGAATCCGACAACGTAGATTTTGCCGGAATGACGCGCCTTCAGTTGCGCCACAAAAGACGAGCCTGGGACGTTCTTAACGTCTTTGGAGTTGGTCAGCATGTGCAGCGGAAGGATGAACAGATTGCGAGGCTTGACGGCTTCGGCAACGAAGCGGGCAAAGTCGCACTTGATTTGGTCGCGATCGGTTGGCAGAACATGCTTGAGCAGATCATGCGCTTCTTCGCCAAATACGTCATTGGCAAACTTCTGGAAGGAGTCCAGGCGTTTCGGTGCAGAATTGCGGGAGGGGTGAGAGACAACATTGTTAGCGTTGGACATAGTTAGATCCTCTTGGTGGTTGAAAAACTGGTTAGGGCTTCAGCGTGTGACGCACCAGACGCCCTAGCGTATAGCCTTTGTCGTAAGCCGCATTTATGCGCCTATCAAAGTAGAATGTCGAAAACACTTCGCCTGATTCCCGCAATCCTCTGACGAAGGCGAGAACAAGCTGCGCGGGAACCGTGAAAGCCAAAAGAACTTTCATTACCATTCTCCTGTAAAAGTTTGAGGGGTATTCCTCAAGACAAGCTCCGCTAAAGCCTTCTTTGTGAGCATTCCTCTGTTTTTGCAGCGACGCTCGTAATTGTCCGCAGCCAAAGCTTTGAGCTTTTTAGCCGCGATTCTCTTCCTTTTGTTCAGCATAACTCTCTCCGTTTATCTCCGAGCCGTATTATAGTCACAGATGACTTAATCACGCTACCAAATAATATCTTCGGCGGCTCGGCTACGCTCTTTCTGTTCTATTTCCCTCATAACCATAGCAAGTTCGGCAGCGTTGCCTATATCCGACTCGACGGCTTGTGGTTGTTGAGGCTTTTGAGCGTCGTTGGCGTTGGCGATATCGCAAAGTTGCCTGTGATATCGCTTCATTTTGTTTCTTGCGACCGCCAGTTGTTTCGCGCTCAACGTATAGCCGCTCTTTACCCTCTTTGCCAAATCAGTGCAGAATTCAGCATCGAAGGCAGAAAAGCCAACGTCATTTCTAAGGCGCGTAGTATGCGACACCTTTTCATCCTCTGTTTGAAGATTGTAGATGGCGACTAACGCTCGCATGACAGCTTTCGGATTGTTGTCCAAAAGTTTGTGAATTTTCTCCTTGTCCCACATTTTTGTGCCTCGTTGTGCTGTTGCGATGTAAGAATATTAAACATGCAAAATAGGGGTGTATAGTCTCCATTAACTGTCTCCAAGAACATTTCCTGGGATATGCAAAGAACGCTTAAAACACATTGGCCTTGCGTCCGTATTTTCAGACATATCGAGATATCAAGAGCATTTCGGAAACGCAACACCTCAGCGTTTAAAAGGTCGTTTTGATTGGCTCAGATGCGCTTTTCGCAATTTGCGACAGTGAACTATCTTTGGAACAAATTTAACGCGGAACGTATTAACGCCTAGGAATAAAGAAAAACAAAAAAAGGGAGTCCGAAGACTCCCGAAGACACTACTAAGGTAACTTTTGGACTACCAGTGATCGGCTTCGCTGGTTGTCGGAACATGCGGTCTTGCAGGTTTGACCGGAGCTGCGCCTTTGCGCTCAACAGGATCGACTTCGAGCATTGAAAGCGAAACGCGAACTTTTCGCCCAGGCGAAGGTGAAATCTCCTCCACATTCGCCGTTTTCTGATTGACTTTCATTATTTGGCAAAAATGAGTAACACCTTGCCAAGTGTATTTCGCGGTTCTGCCAGGGTAAGGGCGCGTATCAAGGCGCTGCGACATAATTTCATTCACCCTGGCGCCTACTGCCTTCAAATGCTCTGTACTCAATCCGGCCAAGCCGTTCAGTAATTGTTCTATCGCCATTGTTTTCTCCTGTTTCAAATGTGAGCTAACTGACTTTGCCAATTAACTCACATTTGAAGGGCTTTCGCCCTTCACCTCTTACTCAGCCAAGAGTCCCAGCTCCGCTTGCGCTTTCATCAGAATCAGCGAATCGGGATTCGCCACCATCACGCCTTTCTCGCGCTTTGTGATTTCGAGCAGCGGGAACAGCATGAACATTTGATTCGCCTGACTTGCCGCTGTGCCTGGACTGTAAGGTTTGGCGAGCAGATTGGTTTGCAGATTGCCCTTGTTGCCCGAAGTCAACTTGCCTTCCTTCGTCAGAACAGTGAAGGCGCGTCGCATAACTTCGTTCAGAGCGCCGCCATATTTCATCCAGCCGAACAACTGAAGCGCTTTGTCCTTCACCTTATCGGCGATGTACCCTTCCTCCGTTTGCAGCATGACATTCATGCGACCGATGAAGGCGTCGATCTTGGCTTTACGCTCAGACTCTTCCAGCGTCGCGTCTTGTCTTGTGAACACGAGAAAATCGCTGGCGTTCTCGCCGAGCTTTGCAAGCAGAAGATCGCCTGGCTTGTGCGTCACGCTGGTTGCGCGTGGGGCTTTCGCGACCTTCTCCTTCTTTGCTTTCTTGGCGGCGATCTGCGGCTTCGGCTCGGTAGATTCGGCGGAATGAAACGCTTCTTCTTCCGGCGCCATCTTCACTTCTTCCGTTTCGACTTCCGCAGCTTCGATTTCTGCCGCTATCGCGAGCAGTTCAGCATCTTCGTCCGATGCAGTTTCAGCCTTCGCCTCAACTTGCTCTTCTTCGATGATATCGGCGAGATTTGCGGTCAGCGCGGCGATCGTGTCTTCGGACACTTCCGAGATAGCTGCCTCCATGTTCATGTTCATCTGCACGCCTGCTTTTTTCGATTTCTTTGCCATAGTAATTCTCCCATGCTGTTGAAAAAAAAGAATAATTTCGTCTTTCGCGTTACAGTTTGAACTATACAGACCGCATCAAGGAGAGGCTAGTGATTTGCTTGGAAATCTTCTTGCTTCTCTTTTGCTTCACTCGCTGTATCGCGATGTAGTAATCATATAGACCCATCTTAGGGATGTGGCTAGGATGCAGGAAAGAGGGTAGGAAACTTTTAGACTTTTTAACATTCGCGCACACGCGAATAGCATATAAAAGCAGGCATGTCTGTGGGAACATTCAAGGCTTGAAGGCGCGTATGTGAGCGTCGAGGTGCGATGCGTCAAATTGCATTCCCCAACTTGCATATCCTAATCTTCTATGCTTGTAATGCAATTTCAGAGCCTCGGCGATCAGCCAAGTATTGCCTGTTCTTCTGGCGCGAAGAACGCGAGCCTCATAATGATCGTTTGCCTCTGTAAGCTCCTCGATTATGCGAGCGAACTGCTCCTCTGACAGAGCTTGAACTTGGCTTGTTGGTGTTCTGTGATCTATTTCACGCATGGCATTTCTCCATTTAAAAGAATCTGTGCGGCATCAGGCATTTCTTCCCAGGGGCCGTAATGTCCAGAGTCCGCAGTGCGAGCGATCGCCTCCTTTTGCGAGTAGCGGTGGATAATCTCAGCGTCAAATATTCGCATGAAGATAGGCGAAGGCAGCGTCGTTTTTGTAACCACGTCGATCATGTTTTCGCCATCTTCAATCCAGGCGTGACAGATTACGCAAACATGCGAATGTTCAGGCAGCAGCGCCGTCGATTTAATCACGCCATGAATCAAAAATGGCCCGCCGTCCGGTGTAGGTGGCATTCTTGCGCAGTGAATGGCTGAGAGTGCGTAGCAGTGACCTATGCGGTTATTCTTCATTACGCCGCCTTTCCTCTAAATGTGACAGTCCACGATGGCAATGGTTGTGTCGTCAGATAAAGAGTCAAGAAGCGCATTCATCTCCTTGTTCCATTCGTCCTGAGTAATTTCGTCATTGCTCATGCCAAACCAGCTCATTTCCCCTTTCGCAAACCACTTGCCGTCTTTCACCAACGCATAAGTGGACAGTGCCGCGTCACGAGCCTGCTGAATAAACTGTTCGCGGGAAACAAGATATTGGTCAATGCGGTGAAATGGATCGTCAAACGCAGCTCGGATAACTTTCACAGCCTCCTGAGAGGCATAAGTTTCTCTGGCAGCGTCGTCATAGTTGGTGCGTGGCCCGATCACTGACCAGGGTTCCCATGTCGCGCCGCCAGCCGCTTGATGCGCTTTGTCCCATCGCCCCGCAGCTTCTTTTCCCGCCTCGTCGCGCATACCTTCAATGTCAATATCTTCTTTCTTGGCGATATCGCAGTAATTGGAAAGCTGCGGGGCGTCTCTGTTTGTCCAAGACCTTTCGCCGCGCAAGCCTGAGCGTTCATTCTTCAACTTCAAGAAGCCCGACCATCGACCGCCAATCTGATACCAGTCCCACTTTGCGTTTGGATTAGTTCGGCGGACAGCCCTGACAATATTGCCTTCGGCGTCCACGATTGCGTAGCCGTATTTGTGCGCGCCGTCGGTGTCAATGTCGGACACGCTTGTTACGGTTCTGTTTTCCAGCCCACGCCAGTCAAGTCCACTTTTTCGACATTCTTCCGTAACGTCAATCTCTTGGACGAACTCATCATTTATGCCAGTGCATTCAAATTCGTGATAGGGGGCAAGCTGCTCTTCAACATTCTCGCCAATAACCATAACTGAAAAATGACTCATATTGATTCTCCTTTTAAAATTTTGAATTGCCCTTCTACTTCATCGTCGTCATTCAGATAACTCTCCATTTCTTCGCCAGGGTCGTCATCGCAGGCATCATTGATCATTTTGGTAATCACGCGAGCGTATGCTTCCGGCACAGGGGAGCCGTCTATGAATTTCATTTTGTAATGCTCCATCTGCTCTTTCATTTTCACGATCTACTCCAAAAGCATCAGAGCGGCCAATGGTTCGCCCTCGTATTTGCCCTCGAACTCGAACTTGTCGTATCCTCGCCACCTCAGATCGCTCAGAAAGCGCTCCATCGTTTTCTTGTCTATCCAAGAATGGTCAGAGGACTCGGCGATGAAGTAGGGGCGTCTGTAGCTGGTTGCGTGTTCTTTAGTGGCGTAGAAGTCACCGTCGCCAATCGGTTTCATAACGCGACCTTCTTGATTGGGTACAGCGGCTTCTATCCTGAAGCCAATGATCTCGTTCATTGTTCTGCGACGGACGGTTTTTACATGAACGGTAGCTTTTCCTGACATATTTCACCTCGCGTTGTTATTGATCACGCAAGTATTATTGCAATCAGAATTAGGGGTATCTACCGTTCCTGCGAGATTTCCTGAAAGGTTTCCAGTCAGAGGATTGGACGTTTTGAGGAAGGCTGATCCTAGCCAATAGCCGAGGGTTCACGAACTGTGAGACAACATTAGCCATTACCTAATTAGGCGAATCAAAATCAAAAAAATTAAGAATAGATTCGCCTGCATTCATCCATTACCAGGCGCCTACGCCATCGTCCTCAATCCCCTTAATCGTCGAGAGATCGGAGGTCGGAGCATCAAAGTTTGGCGGTGGTGGCGGGGTGTAAATGTTATCAACCTCTTCAAATACGCCGTCCTCATTGACGCCACTTTCCGTCCAGTGTGAAAGAAAATTGGTGTACGCTTGAATAGCGAAATCTTTATCTGGGAATGAAGTGTCGTCAAATACAGGGTCAGGAACAGCTTCGCCGTTCTCTCTGTAGTTGGCAACGGTCAGTCGGAAAACGGGGTAATCAGCCGGCCATAGGTTCTGATAGTTCTTAACTTCACCAACCCACTCAACCTCGACCAGCACTTTGCCATTATCGAATCGCTTCACAGTGCAGTATTCAGAATCAGAGCGTCGTTCTTGCCATGCTTCTTTGGTGATGTGCGCGCCATCGGCGTTTATATAAAGCGTTTTGGACATTAGACACCTCTCGCAATTTGTTTCGCCATACTCTCAACTTCTGTCTTTACATATTCAAATGTTCGATATGTGCCGTTCGCCTCATGCAAAGATCGTATTTGGACTACTGCGTATTTTTCAAATCCTGGGCAGTAGTCCATATAGTGAGCGCAATCGAAGCCGATCCATTTGCCGCGCATTTTGCCGCCATTTGGTCGATTCAAATTTCCATGAAACGTCACGCCACCATGCACAATAATGTTGTGAACGCCATTACCGCGATGCCGGTTGAATCGCCCATATAATTTGCCGAGAGCATAACTGCGGCGCTTGGTGTACTTATGACCATGAGGTAGTCGAACATATCCGCACAACGCGCCGTGACTAGCTACGCGAATAACCGCACAGCGAAGTCCGGTAGATTCATCCGTCCAGAAGTAATAATCTGGCTCATTTTCCCAGGGTTTTTCTGTCATTTTCCTCTCCTCGCAACCCAACCATCGACAGGCTCATCATCAACGCTTTTTAGCTTTTCCAACTCTAGCAAAGCGCGTTTATAGTCTTCAAAGCAAAAACGCTTTTTCCAGTTGATTTCATCAAGCCCTATACAAAGACCAACGGTGTATATCAGTGGGACAAGACCGGCAAAGCTGCCATCTGGAAGCTGACGCACATTTGTATAACCTTGATCCTCGAAGAATTTGATATTCATATCTCAGCCAACCTTTTCGGTTCCCAATACAGATCAAGCTCAACATCGTTTCCGATAAGCTCCTCGATGCTGATATAGCCAAACTCCGCATCTTCTTTGCTGCCGGTCAAAGTAATTTTGCCAAACGCCTGATACTGAGAGTCATCTTCGCTGCCGTCTCCGGCGTCTTTCTCAGTGATCCACGCATCAATCGAGCCTCGAAAGTAGTGTAGATGGACAACGGCATTATCTCCTTCGCCATCTGTCTCGTAAGATGCCGGCATCGCTTCTATTCTGGCGCGCAAGTCCGAAAGCAGTTGAACAAAATGGTCGCCTTCTTCGCCATTTATCACAGAGCGCAACGCCTGGCGCTGGCTTTTGCCCATCCACTTACTAAAAAAACCAGATGGAAACAGTGCGTGTAATATCTCTTTTTTCGTCATGTTACTCTCCTCGCGTATAACTATTCAGTGACTTAATTATTACGCACTAAAATAGGGCAAGCAAGCGTTCCTAACTTCTTTCCTCGTCTTTCTCTATTTTCATTGCGACAATCATTCGAGGCTCGTCAAGAATACGGCCCGACACGCGCCCCATTAGTCCGTGCATGAACGTGAGAACGGTAAACACGGCTATAAATCTGATCGTCGCGAACAATGGCAGAATAATCATGTGCCAAATCATTAGAGGCATATTGATCAGCCCGCTAGTCGAGCCAACCCAGACAGAATGAAAATAGCTGGCGGGGTTGTTTACGGCTTTATCACTCACAAATACTTGGTGAGTTTCTGGAAACAGAGTTAGTTTTGATTCGTTCATAAACTGTCCTTTCGATTATTATTTCACTAGCCATGCAAGCAGCGCACTAGCGGTGGTCCCAACTACAAATTGAAGGAAGTTCGAAGATATCAATGAGTCATAGCGCCCACCCGTCCAAGACACGACCAGTGAGGCGGTAGGCTATAATGTCGGTATCCATACTCGAATTTGTCCAACGAAATTCAAGAGGAAAATCGCCGATATCTACAGAGCTATCCTTGCGCCACATCACTTCAAACTCCAACCCATCCATTGACCTTGAACATTCTGGTCATTGCACATGTCAAAGCTGCCTATCTCTAAGCAACTCTTGTCCTCGTCATACCAGCTAAGAATGTACTTCTCAAATGCATCTCTAATATCTCTCATGACTGCTCCTTTCCATTTAGTTTGTCTGCCAAGGAGCCTTTCTAGTACAGACTTGTATAAGCATCTGTTTTTGTGCCTCCCTCGCATCCCTCGCAGCAGCCCACGCAGCATCCCTCGCAGCAGCCCTCGCAGCAGCCCACGCAGCATCCCTCGCAGCAGCCCTCGCAGTATCCCACGCAGGGGCATCCGCAGCTTGCCACGCAGCAGCCCTCGCAGCAGCAAGCTCATCGTCAGTCGCCAGCCCCTTCGCATGTCGCTCTGCCACGTCAAGGGCGGATATGCTGCGGGCATCGGTCATGAGATGTTGCACTTGCCGTGCGCACCAAACAGTGTAGAGCCGTATGTCTCGATCATGTCCTGTAACAGCGCGTAAGCACCAGAGCGCATCATCGAGACCATTGCTTTCTAATATGGTTAAGATTTCGAGTGGCTCATCGTCGGCCTGAGTCTTACCTAAGCGTGTCAGCAATTTTGTCCAGCCATTTGCGCATGGGTGGTGTTCACGTATTTTGTTCAGCGTTGTTTTCATGCTGTTATTCCTCAATTGGATCGTATGTCAGATGAAAAATATCCGGTTTACAAGGGTAATGCTCACCTTTAATTCCGCGAATAATATAGTCACCGTTGCTTGCTCTATGCCTACCTTCTAGTGTCCTGATGACTATGTATTTATCATCTCCATCCCATTGCCATTCTTGTGCATCCTTTCCAATCCATCTCCAAACGTCCCACATGTTTTCATCTGTAAGTTGGATGGCGTCAATGACTACAGGCTTCTTTTTAAATTTCATTTCACACCTCCTTCGGATCAAACTTCAGGCCGCGCCATCTGATAACGATTGGGTATAAATACAGCCAATGGCTTTGAGTAGTTTTGCCTCGGCATAATTTGATGGCGTTTTCAATTTGCGCATCATCATTTATACGACCCCATTCAACGTGGCACCAGGTCTTGCCATTCCATTTCGAGTAGCAACGGAATTCCCACTCATCCGTCTTAATCTCGTACACTCCGGGCAGTTCAGGAGCGCCTGTCTGCCAGTCGCTCAGATTCTCTTCGTTAAATAGACTCATTTTTCCCCTCACTCATTACGTTTCTTTATGTCGAAAAATCCACGCTCACTCGCTTTGAAAAAGCAAGCCATCATGCACTGTACGTCATACTCAGCAGCATGAGCTTTGGCTGCGTCATAAGGTATATTGAGCGCAAAGCAAAGCTCGCCTAACTTCGGTAACTTACCGTCAGCGCAAGCCCACCTTGCATTCTCCATAGTGCAGAACGAAGAAACATCAGGAACTTTTGCGCCTACTCTCAACAATTCCGCGCCGACAAACGGCCCATCAAAAGCCATGTTGTGCGCTACCAACAGCGAGGCTTCGGCAATTCGCTTCGACACTTCTTCAGCCATGTCTTGCCATTTGGGGCAAGTTGCAAGATCAGAATAAGCAATGCCGTGAACCGCTTGAGCGGCGGCGTCTATGGGGCGCTCAGGATCGAAGCGTTGAATCCACTTGTCTGTAAGTTCCTGAGTATCAGAATCGTAGGAGAGCAGGGCTATCTCGATAATGCGATGACCGTCTTCCTGATTCAGCCCAGTTGTCTCAAGATCAATACCAATAATCACAGCCATTACCAAATCCTCTCAGAAGTTTTTGGAACATCGTCTCTCCTTAACGATTTATCAATACAGTCAGTGATGACTCAATGACTGTATTGTAAAGCGTCAAATCAGGGCTGTCAGCTATTTGAGCGGGAATGTACTCACTATCACACGAGGCTCTGTGTAAACGGGTGAAATTTTCCCGCCATTTGGATCTTTGCACATCACCCATGTTCCTTCAGTTGAGGAAGGGGAGAAGAGTCCGTTTGGGTCCGCTTGAGGCAAGGTTGTCATAGCAGCAGCCACATCCCCTTTAACGACACGTTGCGGATTTGTGTATTCCGTTGCCGCTGAAATACCATAGCCAATGCTGTCGCATAGCTTGTGCAAGTTTCCATTCATGTCCTGAGTGTATGTGTAAGTCACAAGCGCCTTATCTCTAAGCTCGTAGATATCCTTGAGAATGCGCTTTTCTTGGAAATTGACGATCGCCGGCATTCCTACTGTCATATTTGACTGTTGCGAAAGTCGCTCCTGAGCGTGACGCTGCATGGCGTCCGAGTTGGGCGGCTGAGGCTCGCAACCGGCAATCAGCAGACTGCCAAAAATTGCAATAAGTGCGATAATGGATTTCTTCATGTTTTCTCCTTTATTGTTGAGTGGATATGGTCAAGTAAAACTGTTGCAGATCAGGGGGTAGCCTGTCTATTGGATAGACGCTGAACCGATGGATAGCGATATCGCGTAGCGCCGTCTTCTGATCGGGCGTCGCCTGCATATACTGCATCTTGATATCTTCCAGGTCGCGAATCATGCCTTCGTTGTACGATTGTGACTCCTTGAAGGTGTTGTAGCGGATCTGTTCCACCTTTGGGGCAAAGAAGGAGTAGCCGCTAAGACTCATCAACCTTATGAAGCCGACCATAATTCCCAACACGATTAGCGCCAAAATTCCCCAACGCAGCATCAAGCCAGCGAAGCTGATTTCTTCCTTGATATCTTTGGTATTCATCGGCAATCTCCCGATGTAGAGTGCTGATAGTCCGAATCGCTTTGGACGATTTGCCTCAAGCCCGTAATAGTGACGGCGACTATAATGCCAACTATAGCCACAGCTATTATCAGTTCAATTTTATCAGTTCAATTAAGGTAAAGCCTTTCAGTTTCTTCATGATTTCTCCTTGCTATGGTTAAAAAATATTTACTGTCCGTGATATTGCCAAAGCACAGCGTTGCATTTCGCATGAACTGCGCCAATCGTCATTCCAGTATCGTGATCGTGATGCAGATGCACTGGATGCTTGAAAAAGTTAGGCGGAAAAAGTTTGTCAAAAATATGCTTTTGCGTGACTGAATCCGTTGGCGGTCCGCCTAGATCAGCTCCACAATAGCAGCACTTCCCCTCCTGAAGTTCGATATAGGCTTCGCGAACAATTCGCCGCTTGACCGGCGATAAGCTGTTGTAGTTTATTGGCAGTTGCATCATGAGCCTTTCACGTTTAGAACCGCCTTGAGTACATGAACCACATCAACAAGGTCTGTCTGATTGGACGAGAACCGTCTTCCTTGACTACGTTCATATTTTCTTCTCCATAAGTCATTGATGACTGTGTATATTATGCAAAATAAACGCAGGCGCGTCTATCAAACATTAGGGAATATCGTAGGCAAGCTACCGCGATCTCTCCACACGCCATAAAGCATTCGCGCAGGCACAGTATCGTAGCTTTTTAAGCTATCGTCATATCGACCAAAATCCCAACAGTGGCCTTTCATGTAGCTCTCGAATCTGGCGCGTTCTTCTGGGGTGTCAGGTAGCCCACCAACCCAATCTTCGCCAACTTTCGCCTTATACACTCCGCCACAACCGGCGTTGTAACACTCTTTAAGTGTTGGGTGTCTTTGATGCTCGCTCATTTTTTTCTCGACTCGTCAAAAAAATTGCCAAATCTGCCAAACCCGTTTGCCAAGCTGGATGCAAATACGTTTCGGGGTATGCCCAATGAGGGCGTTTTTCGTCATTTATAGCGACAATCGTCATCAGCACAAGTCCTACAAGGTGCTTAAATCCTAATCCCGCCGACGCCAGAATCTCTGGAGGATCTGATTTCGTCACCAGTTTAAGCGTATTCACAAACTGCTCTATCTTAACGAGGTCAACCCATTCTGTCTGAGAGACAGACGCCGCTGTTTTCAAAGTGAGTTCCGGCGTAATCGTCACGATATCCTCGTCAACCATTTCCATGCGCTGATTGGCCATCTCTTGCGATGGTGCAACGATCGTAACAGGCTTGGTTTCAATCTCTATTTGATCTTCGCCAATTTTTACGGTTGCAGTTTCATTCATGATTTTTTATCCTTTTCCTTTTTAATTGCAGCTTTCAAAGCGATGGCAGCAGGCGAACCCTTGAAAGTTGGATCTGCCGTCATAGCAATCTTTGCGGCGTAAACCAGACCAGCCATAAAACCCGTCTTTCTCTGCGGTTTAGGAGAAGCGGTCACTCTTACAAGAGATTTCCACACACAACTTCTCCACACCGTCTGTTGACAGCCGGACTTGCCTGGGCGTGTGTCGCCAGCTCTAAATATCAATCCCTCTCGCTCCAACTCCGAATATCTCGTGTTTATCGTTCCAGTCTTGAGAGACGATGGAAAATACTTCACGATTTCATCCGAAATGCAGCCGCGAACACCCGCGCTTTCGATGATCGTCAAAACTTGGCTCTTTACAGTTGCGATTCGAGTCCTAGACGCAGATAGAGCAGTAACGGACGTGGCTTTGGTCATAGTTCTTCCCAGCCTTTAGACTCAAACGACATGGCTTTAAATGCGTCTCTAGCAAGTTCAGGCGACTCATAGACCTTACTTTTCCCCGAAGTCACCTCCCCAAGCGTTCTGAACACGAACGTAATCTCGGCAGAACCAACTCTCCAAGACGCCGTTATCGTGTTTTCGCTTTTAACGAAATGCCGACGCAGTATTTCCGCCGATTTGTCGCACTGAGAGCTAAGTTCAGTCGTAATCGCAAGAAAATCCTTGCCAACAAGTCCGCTCGCCACCATAAACACAGCTTCCAGACCTGTCTGGAACTGCTTGTTAGTGATAGCTCCGCGTTTAGCCTCCAATACCAGCCATTCAAGCGTGGCGAATGTCTTTCTCTCAAGTTCCTCTTTGAGAGAAGGCAGAGTTAGAGATGATTCGGACGGATTCATTGCGACGCTTACTTGCCTTTACTGGCTTTAGCAAGCATAGCGTTCAAAGTTTCCATCTGAACAGCAGGAAGCGCCTTTTCTTCTTCTACCGTCGGCACAAACCGTTCAACTTCCGGCCACACTTCAATCAGCTTTTTAACCGTTTTAACCGAGTTGAGAATGGCGCGAGTCTGAAGAGTAGCCTCTTTTCTTTCGTCCATTGCGTTTTTCTTTTCCGCAATAATCGCTCGAATCTCTTTCCACAGACCATGCGTTTTGGGCAATTCTATTGAACCGCCATGTACCAAATAGCCTGGTGCTTTTCGACCGCCGATATGACTGATCAGAGCAACACGATCGTTATAGTTGGCGTTTGGTTCTTGAATGTAGATTGTGCTGCGAACAACGAAATATTCAGCAGGCAATTCAGCCATCAGTTTCAAGTTTTTCTCGCCGATCTCCTGATTAAGAACCTTGTCGAACAGGGCGCTTTCGACCATCTTCAGTTTTTCAAAACGCTCATCAAAAATGGCCGAAACCACCTCATGAGTGATCTGCTGACGGAGCTTCTCGGTGAGCATAATGGTCTTCTTTGCCATAATTCTTCTCCTTTTTGAATTGAGCGCATCGTTGCGCGACTGTTTGAAAGTTTAACTGCTAAACATAGGGATATCAAGTCATCAATGACTTATCCTACAAGTTTCCCAATTACTGAATATAGTGACCTTCAGAATCGCGCTCGCTCATGTATCTTCGCAGGGTTAGCGCCACGGCGTTCTCGACAGCGGCTATACGATCCTGTAAATCTGTCAATCTTCTTGGCAAATAGAAGTGAGTCGCCTTCAGTCGCTCATCCACAGACAAGCCAAGAATGAGACTGTTTAGATGCTCAATGTAGGCGCTATTTAACGCCGCCTTACCTTCTTCCTCGATCAGAGGAATACCAGGCTGAACAATGATAAAAGTGGAAAATCTCTTGTTGGCAACATCAAAGCATCGCTCAACGTATTTGTTCAATCGCGCCTGATCTTCAGGCGTAACCACGTTTCCGATCGCTTCCGCCAACGTGTAACCTAACAAGTCTAGCGGCGTTCTGTCGCAAATACAGTCATGAACAACATTTTCGCCATAAATCTTGTCGAATCTATCAAGTATAGCCTCTTGAACAGTCAGCCGTGTTGAAAAGTCGTAGGTTTTGGCTGGATCAAGCCCTAATTCTGCAAACACGGAACTGGCCGAAGTCTCCACAAACTTGACACCACACTTCAAAGCTAACGCCTTGGCAAGAGTGGTCTTCCCTGTTCTATGCGCGCCAGATAAACCTATCATACAAACTCTCCTTCGTTTTATCGTGAACAAAATGCCGCAACACAACGGCTGCGGCATTTCTTGCTTCAATTACTGCTTGTCGGCTCTGTCCTGAGCCGCCTTATCAGAGTATGCGCCCGCTGCGTATCGTGCGTTCTTTCCTTTAAGGAGCTTTTCCACATTCTTTTCAAGCGCGTGTTCTCTGGTGATGTAGAATTCGGCGTATATTTGCTTGAGGTAAAAGTCCATCGCCCCCAAACGCTCTACGACACCGGCACGATCCAACTCTTTGCCATAAATCACATGCTTCTTGATTAGATCCAAAAGCTGACCGGATATTACATTCAAACCGATCAGTGGCACTACGGCAATCGGTTCGTCATGTCTGTAAGCCATCTGACACTCGACGCGAGTTATGCCGGCGCCCTGACGCAAGCCCTCCATGAAGAACTCAATATCGCCAAGTTCCTCAATGATATTGTCCTTGTCGATTGAACGACCAAGCATGTCCGCAGAGTAAATTTCATCAAGAAGCTCGCCGGTAACTTCGCCAGAAATACCCACAGCCATGTGCATCAAGTGTGCTTTGGCTGGAGATAGCGCCTCGATGATCTTATCGCCTGGCTTTACAAGCGCCGTTACCATTTGTTCAAATTCGCTCATGGCAAGTCCTCTTACGCTACTTTAGCAGCTTGATCAGCATTGGCTGCATTCAGAGGCGCGGGAGCGACAGGAACAGCATTCGGCTGAAGCGGCATTACATTCGTCGGCAACGAAGGTGCGGGGGCGGGGGTCGTCGCTGCGGCATTTACCACTTCAACGCCAATCATCGAAGCGACGGTTTCCGAAAGCGTTTTTGCGAATTTTTCAGCACGTTCCGCTTCACTGTCTATCGCCGCAACCACTTCTTTGCCTGTTTCGATCATTTTCAATCGTTCCTGCGCGATAGTTCTGTGATTTCCAGCGACCTCATTGAGCCTTTCGATGGCGTCATGAACATTCTGAATTGCCTCATCGACAATCTCGGCGGCATACATTTTTGCCTCTTTGCCCGTCATCGGCATACTGACAGTGGTGTTGATCTTGGTCGTTACTTCCGCTTTGTTATTGCTGGAAAAGAATGAAAACATAATATGCTCCTATCTGGTTAATTAAGTTGTGAATTAAGCCATTGCTGACTCAAATTGCTTTCGGTACTGCATCCATCCCCTAAAGTTACCGAAAAACGCATCGCGATGTTCAACTGGCATTGGTCTCGCTTGATGTTCGATCGGGGATGCGTGAATTGGCTCAGACCCTACCAGCCTGTCATACAGAGCCAAATCTTCCATCAAGTTCGGAGCAGAGCCATCATGTTTCAGGTAGGAAACACGAGCGCATCGAGCCGCCGATACTTTAATCAGTTCTGACATACACGAAAGACGCAAATTAGGACTGATTATCTCTTTGACGCCAGCAATCTCACTCGGCAAGACATAGGGCAGATGCCACTCGTCCATTCTTAGTAATCTTGGAGTTGAATCATCCATAGCTTTCTTCATTTTTACAGCAAGCTCTTGAATCTCTGGCTGTGCGTCCTTGTGCGCTCGCAAGACGAAGAAGTTATCCCACTCAGTCGCCGTCACTACCACATGAATCCACTGAAACGGTTCGAGAATGCGATTGGCGACCTGTTTATGTAAGCCAATTTTCGTCATTTCTTCAGCTATATCAGCCGCCTCTTTCGCGGCGCGTACCCACTGATCCTTTGCAGCGCCCACATGCTGAATTTCGGCATTTGCCTGCATCCCAGGCTGATTCTGCCCCCAGTGAACAGGCATTGCTGGATTTGTCCGAACCTGCTCGATCATCTTGGCGACCGGAATCGCCCTCGAAGAACTGGCATTGCGAGAAAAAACCCGATGCGTCATGAATTCAGCATGTATGAACCTCGGATAAACAAGCTGAAACGTGGTTAAACGAACGCCAGATTCGCTTCTGCTATCTGCGATTATTTTTGCCTCGATCAAAATGCTATCTCCTACTTGTCTTCGCGCTTGGCGACATTGTTATGCCCCCTGATCGCGCTCCAGTGTTTGAGCTTCGTGCGCTTCGCGCCCTTAAAAGGCTGATTGGCGGGGTTGCGCGAACTTCTTCTTGCTTCGTCATTGCTCATGCTTATTCTCCTTATTTAAGTTAAATTACCAGTTATCGGGAATCCGATCGTGCTGCTTGTAAAAGCCTTCGCCCATCAGCAGAAAATTCTTGGTTGCGCTAACCTGCTTTCGCATCAAAGCGCCGCATTTAGCGCATTCAATTTTGGAATCGTGAGTTCGTACCAACTTGTCCTGCTCTTCATGTCCGCACTCACACTTAAAATCAAATAAAGGCATAAATTCGTCTCCTTGTTACTTGTGTTGAGTGGTGGCTTACCCACCAGCACCAGCCCCCATGTTTGGCCCCTGTTCTAGTTCGCCTCGCAAGTTTCAACTGGCTATTTAACGCATAGTTGCGGCTTACTGCATTGCGCTGTCGAAACTGTTGGTGGAGTTACCCACCACCACTGCACCACTGTTACACCTGTATTTCATCAACCTATGATAGCGCCGTCGTTTGGTCGAAGTTCCCTAATTACTAGGCCACCAGTTCAGGGAGGCGCAGACCACCCATCAATTCTTTATCCAGAGTAGGCGCGCACTGTCGCCTCGTGTTATTTGCTCCGATTTCTCGGCTACCCATCAAGCATTCTCGTAGCGCGGAGGTCCTAAGACCAGCACAGACCGCGCCAGAGATCACACTCTCTGGCGCCAATCAGCCCGCCTACGAGAACTCCCGTCACGATGGCCTTGATGGCTCTCTGACAAAAACTTTGGCTCCCCGACCTGGACTCGAACCAGGGACCTGCGGATTAACAATCCGCTGCTCTACCAACTGAGCTATCGGGGAACGGTAAATTACTACATGCACATATTACAAAAACAACGTCGGAATAGCAATCATTACTGACTTACTGGTTGCGACTCATCCTCTTCACCCTCTGTTTCTAATGAGGCGATAAATTCATGTGGGCTTCTACGCATTTGCTCCATTTCGGAGCGCGATAGAAACGTATTGAATCTAGCCTCAATTATCTTTTTCTTTCCAGCAAAAACCTCAACGGTCTTTGTTTGAGTGTCCAAAACAGCCAAGTGCATAATGTTTCTCTCTTTCTCTGTATATTATAGTCACAAATGACTGATTAGTGTAAGGATATTTTAATCCCAATCGCTCAATGTCCCTATCGCATAATCGACAATCTTGCTCTCGAAGAAATTTTTTTCCCTCTTTTTGTCAGGGTTCGCGAACTGCTCAACCCATCCAAACGGATTCTTTACGCCAGGAAAGAGAGGCGGCAAACCAATCAAGCTGGCTCGCTCATTTGTAAGATGCATGATGTACTCGTCCATCAAAGCGTCGGAAAGCCCAGGTACACCCTTTCGGATGATGTACTTGCCCCATTTCATTTCGAGAGCAGCCGCCTCAAGCAAAATCGTCTTGGCGTCTTCATAGAAGAATTCATGGTAAACCCAAGGCTCTTCTGATTTATGCGTGAAGTGCATATTGGCAAAAAGATGAAGATGGGCTATTTCGTCCCTATTAATCAGCTTCACAGCGTCAGAAGAACCAGTCATTTTGCCACCTCTGCCTAAAA
>JAEHJW020000772.1_pt1 | contig 20836 bp, 24 predicted proteins | sample 9271431 | NCBI WGS metagenome assembly JAEHJW02 | reverse complement strand
TACGAAACATGATGGCCTCGAATCCTTCTCACCAAGGGTTCGAGGCCATCATCCCAGTTCAGCGGCCCTCAAAGGGCTGGACACGCCCCGACTTTTTCAGGTCGAAGTAGCTAGGCACGGGGCAACAACCCCAGGTGCATGCCGAGTGCTCGCCAAAGCTCCTCAGCGCGTCCGCGGCTCATTACGAAGCTTCCCCTTGGGTGCACCTGCAGCCGGTTTCCCAGTTCGGCCGCGCGCTCTTGTGCCACTTCAAGCGACACCCACAGCGGCGGCGGCACGTGGCCAAGGTTCATGTAGACCATGTCGTGAAAGTTTTGATCAAACGCAAAGACAACCTGGTTGACCGGCTGTGCCTCAGCACCAACGTCGTCTGGCCAAGCGAGCTGCAGCTCAAACTGCTGCTCGGCTGGAACCTCTCCGGGATCGGTCATGACAATATCTTGGCAGATCGGTTCGTGCCGGGGAGAAGGTCGCGGCGATTTGCCAGGTCGGCGGGCCTTAGTCGTGCTGCCGGATCGGGCGCGGTTCGGGGTGCATCTCGCGACAGTCGCGGCGCCTGCGCTCCCAGCGCATAACGCGGATACGCCACAGCCTGCACTCCCAGCAATCGCAGTCCTCTGATGGCTGGCGTCGTCGCCTCAATATGTCCTCGGTTCGTTGGTGTCGTCGCTTGGGAACGCCAGCGTGCGGGCAAGTCGGTCGGCCAGCTCGCGGTGCCGGCGAAGCTCGGCGTAGAGCGGGTTGGGTCGCGGCTGTCCCGTCGAGCCGGTGACGACAGGCTCAGATCGCGTTAAAACGGTCCTTAAAGCGTCGATTTCGTCCAGTACGAAGCACAATTCGTGCAAAATCGCCAACTCCGTCGGATTCGGTTCACATGTTTCGATTACACTGTGCCATAACGCTTTTGAACGTTTACGTAACCCTCGTGGCGGCGATGGCCGCGACGTCATTGTATCCATGAAAATCCTATCTGACCTGCGCGTTTGCGCGTTGGCGCAGTTACGCCAAAAAAGTTGCAGCCCGCGCGGAGGGGGAAATCCGCGACAGGTGTCACCACCGCGTGCGGCCACGCGAACTTTCGAGGGGGCCCCGGGTGTCCGCTGCGCGCATCATGGCTCTAGGTTACCACGGAATGATGTTGTCCCACAATGGATTTCGCTAGGCATCCATCCGGCGCCGCGAGCCGAACTGAAGCGTTGCGATGCGCTCGGCCTTCCAATCGAATCGGATTCAATTAGCAGTGTCAGAGATACAATCGTGCAATGACGCTCTTGACGCGCATCCGGTTCCTCAAGCCGATGGATCCGCAAGCGGTCGAGAAATCCGCACGGCGGGTGATCGACGCGACCGGCGAGGCAGGGTCCGGTGTCACACTGGCGGCCACTTACGTCGTCGAACATGCTCGACGAGCATCCAAACCCACCGGCCGCGTTCGTCGAACTGCGCTGCCAGATTCCCGATGATGATGACGTGGGCCTGGCCGACGATATTGAGTTAGCGATCATCAAGGCCATGGGTTCCTGGGCGGCACCGATTGCTTGGCAAGAGCAGTTCTCGCGCCAATGGTTCAGTGATCCGCGGGAAGCGGCGACACCGTTCTACGTGCTGGTGGAGCTGCGGCGGCAAGCGCGGACGTGGGAGCATCTGGGCATTGCCGATGACTTCAGCCGACGCTTGCTTGCCGATTCGTGCCGACAGATCGGTTTGGATCGCCGATGATTGGGACGGCTTCAACCTCCGGAATGCCTAGCCGTCTCCACGCCGTTAGCACCTCGGGGTTGTCGTCTATGGCCGCACGAACGTCGAAGCGCTGGCTGAGCAGTCGGTAAATCTCTTGCTTGACGATCGCGAATGGCCGAACGTCGCCGTTGCGACGGTGAAACGGACCCACAAACGGGACGGGCAGATTCATCGCCAGCCATCGCGTTGTCTGCCGGTACAGTCGCGCCTCGCGGGCGGTAACCACCAGAACCGTTCGACCAGCGCCGTACTGACGACGGGCGAACTCGATGCCCTGCGCGATCCTTCGGCCGCGTGCGTCGACCAGGGTGTCGTCCACGTCGACGATCGCGGCCGGGATGCGAGCCATCACGACTGACTCTCGCTGCGCCAGCGCCTTTCGACGCTCTGCAAGTATTCCGGCATCGGGGTGCCCTCGTAGACAGGAACGCCATAATGCTTGAGGCCGGCGACCGCGCGTCCCACGATGGCGCGCACCCGATACTCAGCGCAGCGGTAACTGCCGGGGTGCCTGGCCGGCAGGACGTGGCCCGGCAGCGGCGGAAACTGCCATTCGTCGGGTAGTACAGGACCGTGGACTTCGCCCAGCGTGACCGCGAAGGCGGGATGCCTTAGATCGATGAACCCGTGGTTGCGGGGTGCCATGGTGAGCAGGCTGCGAGGCGTCTCGCAATAGTGAACTCCACAGAGACAGTTGGGCTGCGGTGCCGTCTCATGGCCGTAGGGGCACGAGGCGCGCAGCATGCCATCAGAATCGAGAGCCACGGGCGGGCAAGCGATTCCAGGGTTGTCGTTACGCCACCGCGGCGCGGTAACGAACGGACTGCAAAGCTTTGGACCGCTCTTGGCGTGGCCGATGACCCACAGTCGCCAACCGAGCTTCAATTGCGTTGTCCTGTCGAGTGAGGGGCCGCCGCGCGGCTCGCCGCATCGCGGCGCCGCATTTAAGCCGCTGCATCGCGAAGTGCACTCGGCGAGCCAGGGCCGGGGAAAGGTAAACCGACCCCAAACGCGGCGGCTGCGGTCCGGCGCGCGCTCGGCGCCGAACGTTTGTCCGTGGCCGGGGTGCTGCCTGGCATCCAGTACCCCGGCCACGAAGTTTCTACTTGCTGGGCGTCGTTACGGCGCCGTGCAGAATCGCCGGTTCGACGAGCAGCTCACCGGCTGCCACCGTGCACCGCAGGGCGCCAGCGCGGACCAGCTCCATGACAGCGGCCCTGCTCAGGCTCATTCGTCGTGCGGCCTCGTCAAGGTCGACAAACGCGGGCTCGTCGTTGAACCCGCGCTCGTCGTCGAATCTCACCCAACTGTGCCGTGGTTCGCGCTGCATCACGAAAGAGCAATTACCGCAAAGGCGCTCGGACGCAGCAAGCCCATGCCGATGCGCATCTCCGACCGCAACCGCGTGGTGTTGGTCGCGAATCCGGAGAACGGGTCGAGCATCGTGAGGACACCGCCCTTGGTAAACAACCGGACCTTTGTCCAGTCCGCAAGCAACGCTTTGCCGGCGGGAACGCGGGGGCTCACCAGCCGCGGGATGGTGCCAAACACGTTGTTGCTGTCCGCAGGTCCGTTCTGGTATCCGCCGCCCAGGACGAACAAATCCGGCGTGCCGCCTTCACGCAGAAGGTCGAGCGCGGCAGCATCGGTCGGATTCAGCACCCATCCGGTTGGCTGGACACCGGCCGTCTCAAACGTCGAAAGCGCACCCCGCAGGGTGGTCGCCACGTCGGTGTTGAAAGCGACTGCCGTGGTGCCGGAGGCATGCAAAATGCCCGTGAAGTTTTCCCCTGTCCCGTCGCCGTTCAGCACTTGCTCCTCAAGCGCATCCAGCAGACCCTGGTACAGCTCGGTGATCAAGAATGTCCGCAACTCGTCATAGTCGAGCCACAACCGATTGGGGACGTCCTCGCTCAGATGCGCCAGTACGCGAAGGCGATCTTCGACGGGTGCAACGGTGAACACGGAGGTCGGCTTGGTGGCAAGGTCGGCGACCATTGCCGCGTTGTTCGTCCGCGTTGTTTGCTGCCAGAACTCAAAAGCATTCGACGGTGATTCAGCGCGATCGACTAACAGATCGATGACCCGTTTCGGGCGTTCCATCGGGACGACCTGCGGCAGCACCAGGGCGGGCAGATCGATACTGCTGGCCGTGATCGCGCGGGTTTCCCCGTCGAAAGAGTTGGCGCGCCAGATGGCGTCAGCCGCCCGCGAGGCCCAATCGCCAGCGCCAGCGCGGTCGCCGATTCGGGTACCCGCGTCGGCGCCGGGGCGGTTGCAGTTCGTCGCGCGGGCTATTGCCCCGGCGACCGCCCGGGCTTGAGGGTTGTCTTGGCCGGCGCGCACGGCCTCCTCTATCTGGTCATTGAGGATCTCGATCCGCTCCGTGAGGCGCCGGAACATCTCACTCTCCTTGGGATTGGCGTGGGAGTCGCCTCGTGCCTCAACGGCGCTGGTAATCGCTGCCCGCGCGGCCGCGAGCTTGGCGCGAGTTTCGCGTAGTTCGGTAATGTCGCTCATTTAAGAAATTGCATTCCTTGCGTTTTGTGTGAATGGGAATTGCGCCCGGTGCCAGGGCGTGCCGCCTCGCGGTTGCCTGCGAGTCAAGCAAATGGTTTCCGCGCTTCCGCTGTGCCAGCAGGGCGGATCGGGGCGGCCTTCGGTGCCGGAAGGCCGCCGGTGGCTGAATCCCACGCCAGGGGGTGACTGAGAGCCCGCCTGGCGCGGGAAGTCTTCTATTGGTTACCTGACCTCGTGAGCGCAATCGACAAGGGTGCGACCTAGGTGCGCGGCCAGTGGCGCGGGCATCGAGAATATCTGTCCATCATCAAAGCGCAGCCCAATATGGCCATCGTTATCGAACATAATGTCTGCGTACGTGACATTGTTCAAAGTCTCCTACTTTCAAAACTGCTCCACCCCGCCAACGAAACGCTGGATGCGGGGCGCGGTTAAATCGGTCAACGCGGCGGCTAACTCGGCCGCCTCGGCGTCGCTCAATAAGATATGCCGGCGGTGCCGGCCGATACCCGCCTCAATCGCGAAGCCACCATTTGGGCGGCTCGCAACGATGATGTCGCTATCCCTAATTGGCCTGATCATTCCAGTTCCCTAGTTGAACGGCGCTTGCGGCTCAAGCTCCTGCGCGTCGCGCTCTCTTTGCTTGCGCAGCCGTTCCTTCTCACGCCTAGCGGCGAGCTTCTCCAATTCGGCCTTCGAAGACTGCCAGCCCCAATAGTCCGGGTGAATGCGGTACAGCCCAGAGTCTTCGCAGCGTTCCACAAGGCCCAGCTTGGTCAGCGTGTCCGTGTGCTGGCGATCCTCGATAAATCATCTCTGCATCATCCGCATTGAACACGCCGTCAGTTACGAGTGAGACGGTCCACACCAGTAGGTTGATAAATGACCGGAACTCCGCACCGGAGAGCCTGCGTTGAAGTTTCGGGTCAAGCAGTAAACCGTGTTGTAGCCGCGTATCCAGCGCGGCACCCTTAATCGCCATTCCTATCTATTCCTATGTCCGTTGAAATCCATGCGCCCCTAACCGAGCCCTTGCACGAGCCGAGCGTTGCCCTGGCGCTAGCCAGGGCGGAGCCTGTGAATAGCGTTGCGCTAGCCGTGCACTTGCCGAGCCTATCCACAGCCTGTCCTTGCCTTGCCTAGGTCCTAGGGAAATCCTTGGGACGTCCTAACGGATGCCCTGCCGGATGTCCTGCGGACAAATGGACAGCCCCGCGAAGGAAAACCGCCGTTTATGTGATCGGCGAAGATTTCGTCATCCGCGAAGGACATGCAATTGTCGAGCGTGAGTCGGCGTCGTGGATCGTGGGGACGACGTTGCATAATCGTCTCGCAGCACTGCAGTTCGTGCCATCGCGCTTCTTTGTCGTCGGGTACGTATTTCAGATTGCCTCGCGACCAATCCCGCCGATCGCCGTTGAGATGCAAAACTTGGTATTGCGGCCCTTCGCCACAGATCACACAATCGTGACGCGGCGGCTCACCGAAGAATTCCATTGCGAGAATGTCGCGCTTCGGAAACCGAAGCCGGCGGTCAGTGTCGTAAACCCGCAGGGTCACGTGAGATTCTGGGCCGCGATCGCCGACTACATTCCGGTGCTTGTCGCGAATCCGACCATCATCGGTGTATTGGTAATCCCGTGCCCACGATATCCGCGCAAACGGGGTCCAAATTTGTGGCCGTCCTGCCACTACCTGTCCTTCTACTCTGATTCTATCTAATCAATCCTTGAATTAACGCTAAATTCCTGACCTGCGGAAAAGGGGTGATCACTCCCTTTTGCCCTCGCACTCATCGTCATCGAAGCCCTCGAATAGCGGGCGTACGGCGAGCCATTGTTCGTTCGTCAAGATGTACTCATCTGGTTCGGTTGGTTTCATCGGGCACCCGGCGAGGGCACTCATGCGTCCAGGCCGTCCGACAACTGCACGGCGTGACGGACCGCATCCATGAGCGCGCCGACGTCGGTCTTATGGAATGACAGGGTGTCGGCCGGTGCAATCGGGTAGTTGCCATCTTCATCGCGTACGAATGCGCGGATCTCGATGTTGCCGTCCCCGAAGACCCTTACGACCAGCCTGCGCGGTGGCCTGTCGATCATGGTGGCCCAGGTGCTCAGTTCGCGGGCTGCCTCGTCGCTCCCGCCTACTGTCTCGTCGTATGTCGCCATCGGTTTGCCTCCTGGTCGTGACGGGCGGTTACCTGTCGTGCGCCAGCGTACAGGGCGCGCCCGGTGTACAGCAAATACTTTTATCGCCATCACGGCAGCCCAGTGCCCGGCTGCTGCACTGCGTATGCGTTGACACATACGGTCTTTGGTAAGCGTTGACACATACCGAGAAAGCAATTCAGCAAACATTCTGGTCAAGCGTTGAGACATGTGCGCTCACCGTGCGCTCCCCACGGGGCGGCCCATGTTGAGCACCGAGTCACGATCGAGGCGGATCAGCCGCGGGCCGAGGCGGTAACCCTTAATGAGTCCGTCTCGGAGCCAACGTCTTACGGTGCGGGGATCGACCCCGTGCCAAACGGCGACTTCGTTGATGGATGGATGGAGCGATAGTTCTTCCGGCATGGCCGGACTTGTTGTGGTTTGCATAGTCAAGATTGTCTAGGCGAGGCGGGGACATACCCGTAGGTGGAACCCGGCTCGACGGATTTCAGCTATTGCGCAGTGCGCCTCTGACCTGCGGTTAAGTTTTGACCGCGCGAATTAGCAGAGGTAGCCCATCAGCGACGTGTTTACGACCAGACCCCGGCCCCGACCTGCCATTTCAGCGCCCGGGCGCGCCATCTCGGCAGCCGACTTCGCAAAGTTGTACAGCTCGGCCTCCTTCACGTAGTAGGTGTCGCCGTCGAACTTGAACCCGCGGCGAGCTTCGATAGCGCCTCCGCTATCTCGGCATCGCGCCCCTGGGCCGCGTGCTGGTATCGCATCGCGGCCTGCGGCGTCGAATGTCCCAAGCGCGCCATCAGCTCGGCAAGGGTGGCTCCGGTCTGCGCAGCCATCACGGCCCCGCTATGTCTCAGGTCGTGGAAGCGACCCGGCCACTTGGCCTTGTCACGGGCCTTATGGAAATGGCGATACAGCGTCGACGGCTGTAGGTGCTTACTGTTCTTCGCTGGAAACAGCAGCGCGTTCTTTTCCGGTGCAACGTGTTTGGCTAAATGGTCCTCGATGGCCGGGATTATGTGCGGCGGGATGGCGACGTCACGCTTCCCCGCCTCCGACTTGGGATCGCCCACCTGCCAACCTTTATCAACCCGGACGGCTGCGCGGCGAATGTGGATCACCCCGCCGTCGAGGTCGCAGTCGCGGCGTTGAAGCTCTACCAGCTCCCCGAATCGCAGGGCGAGCCATGACGCCAGCAACACAATGAGTTTCAGGTTCTCTGGCATCTCCCCCGCGATGATGCCCAGCTGCTCGATAGTCGCCGGCCGGGGCTTAATCGTCCGTGTGGTGGTCCCCGCTCCACGGATCGCACAAGGGTTGGCTTCGATGATCCGATCGCGCGTCCGCGCGGTCTCAAGAATTGTCTTTAGGAGGCTGTAGGCATGCGCGCGCATGGTCGGGTGGTCGGGCAGCGTCTTGGCATACCAGCGGTCCACCGCAGTCATCGAGATATCGCGCACCGGCTTGCTGCCGAACGTCGGGTAGATGTGATCCTTCAGTAGCTTCTCGTAGTGCTCGCGGGTGCGCGGCTTCAGCGGGCGACCGCGGATCATCCGCGACTCAAGCCAGCCCTCGGCGTACTCCCGAAACCTCAGTTCACGTTTGCGCTTCGCGACCTTCTGCTCGGCGGTCGCAGGCGGCGACCAGAGCTCCCGGTCAATCTCGCGGCGTCGGTCGGCAAGCCAGCCCTCCGCGTCTTCGCGCGCATCGAACGTCTCCGGTGCCTTATGGAGCTGGTCGTCGGGTCCGATGTAGCTGGCCTGATACCGGCCGGACGGCTGGCACTGGCGAATCCGGCCGAACCCGCGTCTGCGCCTCATTCCATGCAATATACATGCAATAACTATGCCGGAACATTGCTAGCTGATGCCCCTTGTGTCCGTTAAAGCATGAGGGTACTGTTTCATGTATTAGCAGGTAAACAGCCTGTTGGTGCAGTTCAGGACGTTATCCGGAAAATTTGCTGATACAAGTTCAATCCCAGTATCGCGCACCAGCATTACCGCATCTCAGAGGCGGTTTTGGAATCAAGATCAGAATTTCGTGGACTCCCCGTGGACTCCCGCTCAACGCTGTTGGCGATTTCCAGCAGCACGTCGGCGCGGCGGGCTTCGCCCCAGCGGGCGATCAACCAGGCGGCAGCTTCCAGCAGTCCTTATTGGTGGCCCCGTTGATCATCATCGGCACCATCGACGGATATTGAAGCGTGCCCCCCTGGGAACGGCGGCGACATGATGAAGTTTCACGTAGTTGCCGTCCTTCTCCGCCGGCGGCACATGGCACTTCGGGCGCTCGTCTGCCGGTTCACAATCACCGCACCCGCCGATGCCGTGCGCGACGAACACGCCGCCAACGTCCGCACAGGTCAAGTTCATCGGGTCCGCGCTGGCAGCCCGACGGTGGGAGCCAGGGCGTACGTGGCGCCTCCGGCTCGGCGCGAACGCGCAGCGGATTCGATGGGGGATCGGGGCTGGCCTTTGTCTGCGAATTGACGCCCGCACGACCAGTAGTAGGGTTACACCAGCTCAGAAGGGGTGGCAATGTCTGTTGACCGTGGTCGCGGACATCAGGCGGTGCGATGCAGCTCAAGTACATACGCATCCCGGCGCTGATCGCCTTCGCCGGCGGTGACCCGTGGGCGATCAATCGAAGCTTGCAGGCGGGTAGCCCGGCGCAGATCGCCAACCTGGCAGCGGCGTTTCGTGCTGCGGGTCATAGCACTGCCGAGGCCAATGCAACGTTCGAGGATGCCCAGCGCCGCTTCGCTGCGGCGTGGAACCACCAGAATGGTGATCACCCGATCAACGACTCCGCCGAAGTGCAGCGCACTGCTCAGTCGCTGGGCGCGCAATCGGTGCAATTGCCCAAGATCGGGTCCGATCTGGAAAACATCGCCGCTGCGTTGGCCGAAGCACAAAAAGCCGCCGCCGGCCAGATCGCCACGCTGGAAGCAGAGCTGCAGGGCCTCGACGACATGATCGCCGAGGCCGTCCAGATCGAAAACGATCATCCCGAACTCAGCGCGGCCGACAGAGATGCACTCAATGGCTACATCACCTCGCTCGAAGACGACGCCATTCGCGACGCGAAGGCCGCGCTGACCGCACTACAGACAACCCGAAGCGGCTACTCCGACATGCTGCAAAAGGCACTGACCACGCTGCGCACCGACGGTTATGACCCGTCGATTCTTAAGGGGGTCGATGCGCCGGAATCTCCGCAGCAGGGGGTGGGGCTGCCACCGGCGGGCGCAAGCGCTGAGGATGTCAAGCGTTGGTGGAATACGCTGAGCCCGGATCAACAGAAGCAACTGATTGCCGACCATCCGCCCGCGCTGGGCAACCTCGACGGTATAGAGGCCGACGTGCGCGGACAGGTCAACGCAGCGGTGATGAATGACGACCTGCGCAAGGTGGAAGGTCTTGCACAGCAACACGGTTTGTCGCCTCAGACGCTTCGCGATGACGTGCTCAACGGCCGCAACGACGACATCTTGGCCAACCCAGGGAAATACGGGCTGTCTCCGACTGACATCACTCGCTATCAGAACGCGGTGAAAACGAATCAGGGCCTCGAACACGACAGGGGTGATCCCAAGAACCCGCGCCCAGTCTCCCTGTGGGCTTACGACCCAACGGCTTTCGACGGCAAGGGCCGCGCAGCGATCGCGATCGGCAATCCAGACAAGGCGCAGAATACAGCCGTGATCGTGCCCGGCACCAACAGCAGCGTCAAAGGAGGCTGGCTCTACGACGGGCACAACGACGCCATCAACCTCTACACGCAGTCGGCCAAGGCCGACCCCAACCACCCCACCGCCGTACTCGCCTGGATGGGCTATAACGCCCCCGAATTCGACTTCCAGCACCCAGAGTCGGCCGCCGTCGACCCGACAAAGCTACAACAAGTCGGGACACCATGGATGGCACGCCAGGGCGGTGTGCTGTTAGCGGCCGACGTCAACAGCCTGGCGGTTACCCATGATGCCTCAATCCCGTCGCATGTCACCGTCATTGGGCACTCCTACGGGTCAACAACGGTGGCTGACGCATTCGCCAATAGCGGAATGCATGCCAACGACGCCATCCTGATCGGCTGTCCTGGAACAGATGTTGCGAAGAGCGCCGCCGACTTCCATCTCAACGGAGGCCAGGTATATGTGGGTGCGGCCTCAACCGATGCGATCAGCTGGATCGGCGAATCGGGAAACACGGCACCAAATGCGGTCAACGTCGCCCTCGGCAGACCCTTGGGGCCGTTGGCGGGACTGGGCATTGATCCCGCCCATGAGGGCTTCGGTGCGGTGCGCTTCCAGGCCGAGGTCGCCGGATCGCAAAATGCCGTGCCCTGGTTCGACGACCACTCGCACTACTACGACATGGGCGGTGAGGCGCTACACAACATGACCGAAATCAGCACTGGCCATGGCAATGACCTAGCGAGCCAACACATGTTGGCCCCGCTCCGAGATGAAGCAAAAATTTCCACTCCTACTGAGGTGCACACTCCCTTTGGAACCATCCCGCTACCCCATGTCGAAATTCAGACGCCCGTCACCGTCGATCCCGAATGGGATAGACCTTCCAGCTCCGTCACGAAAGACCATGGCTTCTAGTAAAAATTGCGTCCTGCGATGGACGATGCGGCTGGCGGCACTGGCCGCCGCTCTAATATTGGGAGGATGTTCGCTAGTGTTCCCGCCTAAGCACGACGCCGGCCGCCCCGAGCAGCCACTGTCCGACGACCAAACCCGCGCCCAAGTCATTGACCCCGCAAAACAGATCGTGGCAACGGCTGCCTTGCAGAATGTCTCAGCCGTCTTCGGATGGGAATCGTGCAACGATCAGGGCGACCCTCCCTTCCGCGGGCGAGTGGACGTGTCGTTTGATCCGCCTCCGGGGGTCGACCAAGGCGTCTATTTCGACCAGATCGCAAAGACAATGGTGGCCCACGGCTGGTCGGCCGGCGCGCCACCAGGCCGGAGCTCCTTTGGCGCGGTGATCCACAAAAACGGCGTCATGGCGTCCATCGGTAAGAGCGGCGGCACACTCAAGGCCGGCTCTGTCGAACTATCCGGCGAGTGCCGCAACATGGGCGACCACCGGCACGACGGCACATGGTACGACGTCACCAACGAGCTAACTGGGCGATGAACTCTTCTACGACTACGTAGCCTTTGAATATCAGCGCGGACGGCTCGCGAATGCGTTGTGGGCGCCGCGGGGTAGAGAAAGAACGTCTCCTTGCCGTGCTCATCCGCACGGGGCGCCACCTTTTCCCTACCAGAAGAGTGACCATCTCGCCCCCAACGGTTCAGCACTTGGATTCGGATCCATCGGGTGCATATCACTTGGATGCTTAGAGTTCCGTCGCCGACATCTGTTGGGTGGCCGCCCACGACGCCAGTAGCGCCAGACCGTCGGCGGTCGGCGTGCCCGGCGCAGCGGTGTAGACGTTGAGGCGCAGGTTGGGTTCGTCGGGCAGCTCCAGGGACTCGACGTCCAACTCAAGTTGGCCCACGACTGGATGGTGCAGACGCTTGCGGCCGGACCGGTGCAGCCGCACGTCCTGAGACGCCCACCGTTGCCGGAACAGCTCACTGCACGTTGACAGTTCGCCGACTAGGGCGATCAGCTCCTCGTCGTGCGGATTGCGGCCGGCTTCCATGCGTAGCTTCGCGGCCGCGTCCCTGACGATTTGGTCGTAGTCGACAAAAAATTCTCGAGCCGCCTCGGGGTGCAGATAGACGAACCGGGCTGTGTTCGCGGGCCGTCGCGTGTCGGCCAGCACCGGTGAATACAGCGCGCGGGCCAGTTGATTCATGGCGAGCACGTCATAACGGCCGTTATGAATGCAGGCCGGCGCATCAGAGATGGCGTCGAGCACCTGCTGCAGTGTCGAGCGCACCGTCACGGCCGGCGTGTGCCGACGTGGGCCGTTGCGCGCACCGGATTGGCGCGCGAGGTGGAACAGGTGGTCGCGCTCGGCCTCGTCGAGTTGTAGGGCAGAGGCCAACGCGTCGAGCACGCCGTCGGAGGCGCCAGCGAGGCTGCCGCGCTCCATGCGCACGTAGTAGTCGACCGATACCCCCGCCAGTAGCGCTACCTCTTCGCGACGCAGACCTTTGACCCGACGATTGCCGCCGTAGGCGGGCAGGCCCGCCTGCTCGGGTGCGATGCGGGCGCGACGCGAGCCGAGAAACTCCCGGATCTCGGTACGTGGATCCATCGTGGGCATCCCTTCACCGTAGGCACGCCGCGCAGGCAAAGGGAGGTACTGCGGGTACCCCGACGACTGCACTGCCCACCCTCGCGGTCTCCCGAAGGGAGCGTTCGCCGCTGGCAAAGCCTCGCACCGATTCCTAGGGCGTACCCGACGCGGTCGTGGCGATGCCGCCGTCGACCGGGATGACGGCGCCCGTCAGGTAGGACCCGGCCCGGCTGGCCAGGAACACGGCGGTCCCTGCCATGTCGTCGTCGCGGCCGAGCCGGCGCAGAGGTGCCGCCGCCGTGATCGTGTCGCCGATGGCATCGAGCGTGGCCGCCATCATCTGCGACGGGAACACTCCCGGTGCTATCGCGTTCACCGTGACGTGCTGCGGGCCCAGTTCCCTGGCAAGGACTCTGGTGAGTTGATGGAGTGCCGCTTTGCTGCTGGCGTACGAGTAGTTGGGCGACTGGGCGACGTGGATGGCGGCGATGCTGCCGATGTTGACGATCCGCGCGGGATCATCGGCGGTGCCCGCTCTGCGAAGTGCGGGCAGCAGCGCTTGCACCAGCCAGAACGGCGACTTGAGGTTGAGGTCGATCACGGTGTCCCAGGCTTCCTCGGAGAACGTCGCCAACGGTTCGAGCCACATCGCTCCTGCGTTGTTGACCAGAATGTTCAGGCGTTCCGAGTTCGACGTCACGAGGTCGGCGAGGCACTGACACCCGTCGTGGCCGGACACGTCGGCGGGGATCGCCCGGACGTCACCGAATTTCGACAGCCGCCGCTGCGCCTCCGAGCACGCGTCTGCATTGCGGGAGCTGATGACGACGCGGGCGCCTGCCTGCAGAAGGCCGCGCGCTATCATCAGCCCGATGCCCCTGGTGCCACCGGTGACCAGCGCGTACTTTCCACTCAGATCGAAAAGGCCTGTGTGCGAGGTGAATTGGTAGTCTGCCATCTTCACCAGCTTGACAGGCGTGTGGGGCACCTGGGGGACGCTGGTGTTACAGGTACTCAGAGAGCCACCCTTGAATCCCTACGGGCGGTGCTGGCGGCAGCACCACCCGCCATCCTGACTCAGCTGAGTCCTATCGCCCACCCAACTGATCGTTGATGTTGGTCCACTGACCTTCGCCCTTGTGGTTGCTCATGTTTCGGCATTGACCATCGAGGATGATCTGCCCGTAACTGTGATCGGACGGCATGAAGCTGATACTGGCGGCCACGCCGTCCTTGTTCAGCGTCGCCCCGTGGTAGTGCTGGCCGGATGGCGCACCGTCGTTCCACCCGTGCGTGATCATCGCCGTTCGTACTTGCTGGAAATAGGCGTCGGGGTCGCCGTGGATCAAGAAGCTGAGCGTGACGGTGCCCTGAAACGGCGGGTCGCCTTGGTCGTTGCAGGACGCGAAGGAGAACGCCCCGCTGACCCCATCCAGGTTGGCGGCGGCGACGATTTGTTTGGCCGGCTCGATCACTTGGGCCTTGGTCTGATCGTCGTTCATGGGGTGGGCGGTGTCTTCATACGGGTTGGTAGATCCGCTTGGTTGTGGTTTCTGTTGCACTGGCGCGCATCCTCCTAACAACATGGCGACGACCAATACGGAACCGAGCAGGGCTTGGCGCAACGGCACGCGTTTTCCTTAATGGTGGTGTTGAGCATCGAACACATGGTTGTCGGTGATAGATCCTGGCGACCGCTCCCACTCCGGGTCAATGACGGCCGGCGTGTGCGGGCCGATGGTGACCGGGGGCAGGCCGGGGATTCTGACTTGTACTCCCCCGAGCGAATGGCGGTGCTCGGCTGTCATGCCGTCGGCTTGGAGTTGGTCGCCGTGGCCGGAGACGATGTCGGCCATGCCATAGAGGGCTTCGCTGCCGCGGTGGTAGTAGTACGAGTGGTCATGGGGATTGATGCCATCGGAACCGGGAACCTCGGCGCGGAAGCGCACCGACCCGAACCCGTCCACGGCGGGGTCGGAACCCAGGCTGGGGTTGGTGCCAAAGAAGTTCTCGCCGAACAACTTCTTGCTCGCCCCGTCGAGATGACCGAGCATGCCGACCGGATCGGTGGATGCGTCTCCCACGAAGACGTGTCCACCGTCGAGATGAAACTGCGCAGCGGATTGGGCCGCGTCGGTGCCCGGACAACCCAGTAGCACAGCGTCATTGGCGTGCATGCCGTGCAACGCGAAGGCGTCGGCGACCGTGGTCGAACCATAAGAGTGTCCCAATACGGTGACATGCTGGCCGGCGCCGAGGTGTGTCGCCCACAGACCGTTGACGTCCTGTGCAAGCGCCGCACTGCCCGTGCGGGCCAGTTCGGGTGTGGAGATGCGCTGAACGTCGTCGAAGCCGTTCGGGGCGTCGTAGCCCATCCACGCGATGACCGCCGTCGGGTTGTTCGGGTCGGCGGCATTGGACTGTTCGAACAGGTTGATGGCGTCGTTGTGGCCGTCGTGCAGCCAGCCTCCTTTGACGCTGCTGCTGGTGCCGGGCACGATCACCGCGGTGTTCTTCGCGGTGTCGGGGTTGCCGATCGCGATCGCCGCCCTGCCCTTGCCGCCGAACGCCGTTGGGTCGTAGGCGAATAGGTAGACCGGGTTCGGATGATTCGGGTCTCCCGCGTCGTGGTCGAGGCCCAGTTTGGTCTCGTTGGCGTTCTGGTATCGGGTGACGTCGGTGGCCGACAGCCCGTATTTCGCGGGGTCGCGCAGCACGTCGTCGACCGAGATGCCGTTGCGGCCGGCGATACCGCACACCCGGTCGAGGTCTTGGTTCATCACTGTGAGGTTGGCTTGATTGCGCGCCAGGATGGGGACGCCGTTGAGGTTGCCGATCTGGTCGGGGTGCTCGGCGAGGAATTGCTGGCGCTGCTGCGGGGTCAGCGATGTCCACCAGCGGTTCACATCTTCGGGTTTGGTGTTTGGCGGTGGGATCTGGGTGTCGGCGTCGACGGGCTGGAGGATGTTGGGGTCGTAGCCGTCGGTGCGCAGATTGCCCAGGCAGTTCTGCAGCGTGGCCGAGTAGCCGTCCCGGATTGACGCCATGTCGTGCAGCGCATCCCGGACATCGTCGGCGGCATCGGCTTTCGCGTCCTCGATCAACTTCTCCAGGAAGGTCTGGGACTTCGCGTCGAGGTTGCCGTGCTGCAGATCGTGTTCCGCCGCGTCGATGAGGTTGTCGAGCCCCTGCAGCTCACGTTCCAGCGTGGCGATGCGCTGCGTGCCGGCCTTCTGCGCCTCGGCCAGCGCGGCGGCGATGTTCTCCAGGTCGGCGCCGATCTTGGGCAACTGCCCCGACTGTGCGCCAAGGGATTTGACCACCCGCTGCACTTCTTGGGAGTCGTTGATGGGGTGGTCGCCGTTCTGGTGGTTCCACGCGGCGTCGAAGCGCTTCCGTGCTTGCTCGAATGCGTGGTCGGCTTCGGCGGTACACCGGCCCGCGCCATGGAAGGCCTCGGCCAGGCTCGAGATCTGAGACGGGCTGCCGGCCTGCAGGCTCTGGTTGATCGCCCACGGATCACCGCCGGCTTTCGCGATCAGGTCGGCGACGTTGAGCCATTTCAGCTGCATTGCACCGCCCCAATCGCCTGCTCCAGTCCGCCGACCAGCTACGAGGTTACCTCCGTAGCGCCCGCGGCGACTTCGGCGTTTGTGGAGCAACCAGCGCTTTACGGGCGCTCCTGGATCACGCACTCCACGATTCGATTGGCCAAGCGCGGGTCGAATCCCATCCGCGATACCTTCTGAGCTTCAGCGGCGGGCGACACACCGGAATTGAGGTCCTGCTCGATAACCCCGATGAGCTGCTGATTCTGAGTGTCGTGTTCCCACAGCGGGACTTGCGTAATGCTTCCCACGCAATTTCCGTAACCGCTCAAGTCGGCGCGCGCCGGCGGGGCCACCAGCATAGCGATGGCTACGCCGGCCGCGGCAGCAACGGAGAAGAACCGCACGATCTCACGTGTACCCAGCCGGAACGCTGAGTAATCAGCAAACGGTTTGTTGCTTGGGTCGCGCCCATGAGCCGGTCGTCGAGGCCGTATCCCCCGCGCAAGCCCTGGTGCGCGGCCTCCGGCGTGCATCCGCACGGGCCGAAAGCTCCCCTTAACACCGCGGCAACTCGGGAGTGAGCTAAAAGGTCGGCGGATCGCGCGGGAGGCTCAGAAGAACGGCGCCTTGGGCCATAGGCTGGATTCGCGGCGCAGGAAGATCCCGTCCACTTGGAGCAGCGCGCCGGTCGTCGGGATGCGTGAGACCGGAAACACGTCGAACAGCGAGAAACCCTGCTCGCCTAGCCATCTCATCACCTCCGCGATCAGCGGGGCGCCTTTGTTGTATTCGAGCAGGGACAACTCGATGACAATGGCCTCGATGCCCGCAAGCGTCTGCGCGCCGCCGCGCAGCACGTCGATTTCCGCGCCCTGCACATCGATTTTCAGCAGGTCGAATTCGCGGCCAGGCAACTCGGTCAGCACGTCGTCCAATCTGCGCATGGGCAGCGAGATTGTGTCGCGCGGATAGGAGGTCTGCTCCTCGTAGAGCGATGAGCCGGAGGAGTTGATCACAGCATTCACCTGATGGAAAGCGACACGCTCGTGGTTTTCCGCTCCTAGCAACACGATGCGATAGTCCACATCCGGTAGCTGCGCGGCGACAGCTTTGAGCTGCATCTCCTTGCTGGGTTGAGCTTCGAGCATCAGGATCGGAGATTGCCCGAAGAAATACCGCGCCGTTCGCGCGAAAGTCCCCTCGAACGCGCCGATATCGAGGATGCCCCTGGGCCGAAAACCTAGGCCGTGCAGCACATGCAATCCGAAGGGAGTCTGTGTCGGCGCCAGGTTGCCGTGCAGCCATTCCACGGCCGACTGGTAGACGGCAAGCGCTTCGGCCACCCGCCCTTGCGCCGACAGCGCTGCCGCCAACACGTGCAGCGCCTGGGGATTCGCTGGTTGCGCTTTCAGGATTTCGCCGGCGATGGTTTCGGCCCGCGCCATGTCGTTTGCAGCCAGCGCGGCGGCGGCTTCATCCAGTGCTGTCACGGCGCGGATGTGTGTCCGCTGAAGCGCGGCGACGTGGGTTTCCTGCGATGCATCTTCAGCACTGTACGGCTTCGATACCGGGACGCTGAACGGTCTGAGATAGCGTGCGGGCGCACGGACATTGCTTCATTGAGATCTAGTGCTGGTCCAGCAGCGCACGATCAATTCAGACGCGCTCGGCCTTCATGTCCATGTCGATGGTTCCCTGGCACGCGCCGCTCAAGATGTCGGTGTGCATGAGGCCGTCAAGCGACCCGTCGGGTTGGGGCGTGTAGCGCACGGTGGCTCGGGCCGGATTCCACTCGATCGAGGTGTCGGGCATCATGCAGTCCCACTGGAAATCGTTGGTTTGCGACCAGGATTTCCCATCCCACGTGAACTGCACCGGCTGCGGAACCGTCGGGTTAGTCGGCGGCGGACCACTGACGATCGTGGCAACGCACTTGCCGTTCGTACAGCTCGAGCGCAAACCGTAGACCTCGGTGTGCTGCCCCTCGGGGTTGCCGACCGCCATGCTGGTGCCGGCCTTCGGACCCACCATGAACGTGATCGCGTACTGGCCGTTCCAGGACGGATTGTCGGCGACAGCAGTCGAGGGATGCGACATGGCGAGCGGCAGCGACGCAGCACACAGTCCGACGAAGCGTTTCACGCGGTCCGACGTCATCGCTTCTCCTCCGAGGTCGTACCCCTTCCATAGTCATCTGCCGGGCCGTCCCGAGCAAGGATCTGGCCGGTTGCCTCACCAACCCCACTCGTCATCGTCGAGGACATCCACGGTGAGAGCGTTGTCGGCCGCGTGTGTGGTCCCGTAGTAAAAGGTCAGCAGGGTGCGCTCGCCCTCGAGGGGTTCAGTCGCGACGACGGTGGCGTGCCCGATCTTCATGCGGATCTTGTCACCGGGCTTCAACTCGTCAACACGTTTAAGGGGCACGCTCCACCCGTCACCTGCACTGAAAATGCCAATGCTACCCACGGAGTGGTGATTCATCGCCGTGCTGCAGGGCCGGTTATGAGGCCCCCGGCTTTCCTTTCGCCACCGCCGACAGCAAACTACTCCGGGGGGGTGCGGGCTTCCTCGTAGCGGGCCGAGGCCACCAACGCCACGCCGAGCAGGACCAGCAAGGGCACGAACACCAGTGGATAGGTGGCGACCGCGGCGATGGCGATGATTACGCTCGGGACCGTCAACGCGACCGCGGCCGTCGGATGCCGCTCGCTCAGGCTGACGATCCGGGCCGGCGCCGCGAACGCCGCCGCGGCCTGCGGACGCCAATCTGGCCGATCACCATACGAGCGGTGGGTTGTCAGACCGCACCCCATGCAGGCGCGCCCGTAGGAGTAGCGAGTCTGCAGCCCGCAACCCAAGCAGGTGTGGGTGGTCATCCGCTCATGATCTCATCGCGCCGAGCGCCCCTCGCGGCTGGCGCGGTGCACGCACCCGCTGCGTCCCCATTCCTCGACGTCCGCGGGGACGGTGCGCGCGTCGGCTACTTCACCGTCCGACGCGACGGCGCACCGGTTTCGGTGCCCGCCAACCTAATCGGAGTCCTCGTCCTCGTCCTCGTCTTCGTGTTCGTCGTCTTCGTCTTCGTCGTCGTCTTCGTCCTCGTCGGATTTCCCGGACTCCTCCTTGGATTTCTCGGAGTGATCGAGCTTGTGGGCGAACTTCGTCAGAAGCTCAGCTAAGTCGCGTGCCTCGTCAGACGTCAGCGACTCGTCGAATAACCGCTCGTCGTCCTCCGATACCCGCTCGAGGTAAACCGCGTTGTCCTGGATGCTGACGTCCCACCGGCCGCCCTGCTCACGAACCATCCGATGCCGCCTTCCGACTAGTGACCTGATCGCTCAACCGACGCGTCCCGGCGCGTTACCGGCTTGGTTACCCACTTGCGCCGGTCGCGCCTCAGCGAAGTTCGCGCCGGCGCCGCGGCCCGGTTACGGCGCGATCGGCCGCTTGAAGAAGCATGCGACGGAAAAGGCTCCCCGGTGGTCGGCATCGAGCCCGACCATCTCCCACCCCTGGCGGCCGAGTTCGTCCGCCTTCAGCTTCATCTCGTCCATGGCGGTGTCCCCCTCGCGGTAGTCCCACGTGTATTCCCACTGCTGCGGATACCACTTGCCGTCTGAGGCCAGCCACCAACCCGGGCCCGGTGAAGGATTGTCCATGTGGTCGTGAGTACCACAGATAGCCCAGGCCCCCTATGGCGCGTAGGCCCACCCGAGAAAGATGTTCTGCGAATCGTACGGACTTGGTCGTATTTCCCGGATGTGCGGCGGGGTGAAGTAATTGGCGGTGAGGTATTGGCCGTTGCCCTCACTGAGCATCACGTGCCCGGTGCCGTGATCGAATCCCGGATTGCTGGTAAAGACGAGTGCCCCCTCCGGAATGTTGTCGGCGTTGGTATGAATCAGGCCTTTGCGGTTGAAATCGTTGAAAGCGTCCATCGCCGACGGGTATCTGAACGCGTGGTTGTAGGCCTGCTCGACGAACGTCTCGCATTGCACCGTGTTGTCCGGATCCGCGGCCATCTGGCCACGCGCCCAGGCCATCGCACGCGCGGCCTTGTCTTCCCCGGTCGCCGCCGCGGGGGCCACTCCCCCACCGCCGCAGTCCGGGCCCAGGGCATCGAGGGTGCGCGTGTCGACGTCGACGTCGGCGACGTAGTGACCGTCAGATGTCTTGTACCACAAGCTGTCCCAACCGCCGTCGGCGATCTGGTAGCTGAAGAAGCCCTTGACCGGCTCACCCGCGGCGTGGCACACGAGGGTCAGGACCTGGCCGGCGTTGTATATCCCGTCCTGGCCCGACTTCAGGTTGGCGCCATTCATGCGCGGGGTAGTCGGCGCTTTGACGGTGCCGGTCGTGTCGGCGCGGGCCGGCGCGGCAGTCGGCAGACCCAGCGCAAAAACGGCTGCCGTCGCGACCGCGATTGCTGCTTTCATTGCCCGGTCTTTCTGCCACGCCCGCTATGAAATTGATCGGGACGCTACACCGGAAACAATGGCCGTGTCTCAGAAATGGGGACTTGACCCCGTGTGTTGGACACGCTTAATCCCAGGATTGGCCTGGGGGAAGCGAGATGATCCAACCCGATGGCAAGGAAAAATTACCCCGATGAGTTCAAGCGTGACGCGGTCGCGCTGTACC
>JAEHJW020003362.1_pt1 | contig 20841 bp, 33 predicted proteins | sample 9271431 | NCBI WGS metagenome assembly JAEHJW02 | reverse complement strand
TCAATACAGCAATCAGCAAATGTTTGAGTTAAATCTGCCCCATTTTCAACATATCCACCAATATTTCCCACATCATATTTCATAACATCAATTAATCCAGTAGTGCAAAATATATCCACATAATCGTATTCTTGAATCTTTACATTTTCGATTTTAGTTGCCATTTTCGTGTGTCCTTGTTAGTGTATGCAGTAAGTATACACTCATTATGGATAGATGTCAACTTATTAAGACCGTTTCAATATAGCCATAGTTTTGTGGAGTTCGATATTATGGGAAGTGCCATTGACTATTATATCTCCATGCCTGTTAATATATGCAGTAATACCATCAATATAGTATATCTGGGCATTTGATGAAATGCAAGTGTCCCCCAAATATTTCCATTTCGTCCGTAATTTCTGTATTACCAAATACTTGAGCTCTGCCATATACTTACGCAATATTAAATATGTGCGCATCACCGTAAACTTGTGCGTTTTCATATATCTATGAATTCCGGTGAACCCAAAATCAAGCACCGTCTTGACTTAAATTTCCTTCATGCTCAATATACCCGCCAAAATCGACTGCTTAAACTCCACAATACTTGGAATATCACGCAATGCGAGAATCCGAAATAATTCTAAGGTGTTTGGATGTTGTATATCAGTGATTTCGTATTTGGCGTCATGATAGTTTCAACAGAGCTAACATTTTGTGGAGTTCAATATTAGTATCGAGTGCGGTTCTATTTCCATTGATTATTACCTGACCTTTCGTGTCAAAAAATATCGTGACTCCATCCGCATAATAAATTTGACTTAGCGACGAAATATAACTCCACCCTGATATTTTCATGTTTTGAGTAAGTGATACGCGGCCATATATTTGCGCGTGTTCTAACACCCGAACGTGGTCTGACACTTGAGCATAGCCAGTTATCCAGGCATCTCCCATCACCCGCGCATCGCCAAATACGTGAGCATCGCCTATCACCCGCGCATCGCCAAATACATGCGCGTTCCCCGATACAACCCCATTATTATATACTTTTGCATCCTCCCCAATCCAACAATCACCTGCTTGACTTAAATTTCTTTTATACTCAATATACCCACCAAGATCACCTGCTTTGACCCCAATACTTGGAATATCTCGTAATGCACGAATACGGCGTACTTTTGGGGCATTATGCATTCGAATATCTGTGATTTCGTATTTACGTTTCATTTTCGTGCCTATTAATTAGTAAAGTAGTTTGAATGGGTTACTGCTCCGCATACATAATAAATGCGCGATATACTTGGTTGTTACCTGATAGCACTTGATCGCTATCAATCCACCAATCCCCTTCTTGACTTAAATTTTTTTCACTGTAAATATAGCCACCAAGATCACCTGCTTTGACTCCGGCACTTGGAATATCCCTTAATGCACGAATCCGAAATAAATTTGGATTATCTGGATGTTGAATGTTAGTGATTTCGTAGTTGCGTGACATTTTCACGTGCCCTTATTAGTGTATGCAGTGAGAGTATACACTCATTTTGGATAAGTGTCAACTATATTATAATAATTTCAACCTGGCGAGAGTTTTGTGGTGTTCTATGTCCGAGGGATTGCCGTTGACTATCAATTTGCCACGTACATCAAAATATGCAGTAATAATACCATCAATATAATAAATTTGGCTTGCTGAAGTAATATGACACACTCCCGATACACTCATTCTTTCATTGAGAACTGCCTGGCGATATATACGAGCTTTGTCCCACACTCGCGCATCTCCAAACACGTGGGCACTATCATGAACCCACGCTTCACCAAATATCAATGCATTACCATAGACACATGCAATATCTTCAACCGTTGCATAATCACAAATTCGTGCATCACCACCAACCCAGCACTCCCCTTCTTGGCTTAAATTTTCTCCTTGTTCAACATATCCGCCTAGCTCACCTGCTTTGACGTTGAACAGGGAAATATCACGCAATGCACGAATCCGAAATAAATTTGGATTAGCAGGGTGTTGGATATTTGTAATTTCATATTTCATCTGATCCCTCCGAGTATAGTCCGTTGAGTTAGCTGGCGTTTATGTTATAAGTTTTTGCTGATTCGATCCATAAAAACACAATTTCACTTGCACTAACTGACGGATTGCCGGCTGTATTAAATTTCACCGTTGAAAAATCTATAGTTTTAAAAATATCCAATACCAACGGGTGATGCTGCTTAAAAAAATAATGACTCTGTTTACTATATTTTAGAAAATCGACCTCCCGTATAAGCCCCGCATTGCTTCCAACACGCTGTATAGCAAAATCAGCATCCTCGGGAGTAGTTATTTCAAAATAGCTTGATACTGTCGATAGTGGTAATATCTTTCTTTTTGTGCGTATGAAGTTCTGCCTCTGCCAAATTTGCGCACAACACCAAACATCATACGTTTTGTCATTAAAAACAAAACTGTTAGGCGGAACATCAACGTCCAAAGTTAAATGAAAAAATACGTCAAGCCTATTAATTATACTACTCTTTCTGAAAGTTTTTGGTAAAATAAAAGCAATCGTGTCACTAAACGTAGCAGCATGATTAAAGAAATTCACTGCAGAACACGCATTTTTTCCAAATGGTGGGTTGCCAACAGTGATTATTTTTCCCATGCTAGCACACGGGTTCCAGGTCAAAAAATCATGCTCGATAATTCCTTCACACTTGGGGTCTAAATCTACTCCGATCCTCTTGTCTTTATCGAATAAATTGAAAAAACTGCCTGTTCCAGCTGAAGGTTCGAGTATTGTATCAACTGTATTTAGATCAACCGATTGTTGTATGACATTATAAAAGTGTTTTGCATAATTTTTGTTGGTATAATACTGGTCTAACTGTTTTGCTGTATCATTCTTCATCGTTTTCCTTAAATAATTTCTTTTGATCTGACTTTTTTATTTTTCCTGTTGGAAATGTTGTTAAAAGCTCAGCCCCATGTTTGAATACTATATTTATCTTTGGGAATTCTGTAATATCACTAAAAATGTAATCAATCGATGTTGCATGTTTTTGGAATTCTGTGATATCAAAAGACCTACCTGCACCAAGCATGCTTGAAGGGCAAAAATTGGCACCACGAGCCGTAAACCCTTTAAGATCATACTTGTTTCCACTTTGATCAATGTGGTCAAAACCTTTTTTGTCAACAAATGTTAAATTTTCAAACCACATAGGTAAATACTGTTCCAATATACGACTAGCAGTTCTGCCATCTTTAAACAGTTTATATACCACATGGTTGGGCATTGCGCCAATACTGACTCCGTTTCCCTCCTGGCTTAAATCATATGAATAAGTATAATTATATTTGATATCTGTCATGCTACCTCCGGCGTTGCGACGCGGTTTACTTATTAAATTCGGTGAATAAAACAAACCAATCAGATTCTTTGATAGTATGCAACTCAAATAATTCCGGGCACCGCAAGTACGACAATAATAAAAGCGTTTGATCATCGTCGACTAATAATTCTTTTGCCAGATAATCAGCCGATTCAAGGACTAGTTCTTTCAAATTTCTCCAGCGATCTACTCCAGCAAGAATTGCAGACCCGATTAAGTATACTACATTGTTTGCAATTATGTCAATGATTGGTTTATTATCATACTCCCGTATTGAAAAAACATGTATTTTATTAGGGTCAAAACTTGACATAAAATCAACGTTGATTCCTGCTTGCTCTTTTGTTCTGCAAAACCCAAAATCGACCCATGCTATCAAATCGTTTGACACTAGCCCTTTGCCAATAGCATCATTAACAAAAACTGATTTAAGCATATTAACTAACACATATTCAGGGGACCAATATTCTGGACTTGTCATGACCAATGGATTTATTTTAGTTTTATATAACGTATTATTTTGTATTTCCCTTATTTTTTCTAGTTCGTTTGAATATTGATTATAAAAATCAACTGTTACGATCGTAGTATTGCGTCCTTTTTTATTTCGGCATGCCATTACTCGATCAACCATGTCTGCCGTTGTATAGATAATCATTTGATTTTCTAATTTTGCCATATGAGAAAAACGTTCAAAATAAACATCCGTTGAACGGGGGAGATACGGTGGCAGATTTCGTTTATGCGCCCAATTTCCACGTCCAATATCAAAAAATGCTGTGACTATAGTTGTATTCATTGTTTGACCCCATTATTAAATATTTGAGTTGGTAGAACAAAATCGTTATTATTTACTTTTTTAAGAGCATAATGGAGATAACATGGAGCAAATGTGATTTGCCCTGTATAAGTATGTAAATCTCTTAACGCATGCCGGTTCATTGTTTCAGAAATATATCGACCACAAACCTCATATTGATTGGCAACAGCTAATGACTCAAAAAATGCTGGACTGTATGAAAAAAATCCATGATTTGGTTCAATACACGGCAATATATTGAGCATTATTCCTCCTTGACTCGTTAGATCATGCATTAACCTAAATGCATTAGCTTGTCCAATTAAATGCTCGGTCGTGCCATGGTTAGTAACAAGATTATAACTTTGCCGCATTTCAATCGGGCACATTGCCGTGTTTAAGTCCCACGGAATTGCCAAAGGGTCTAATTGATCTAGATCAATGCAATCATATGTATATCCAAAACTTTCATGCATAAAGCGCGATGCCATATCATATTTGAAGTTTTGGATAACCGCCGGGTCTAGGCCCAATGCAGACAAAATTATAGTTAAAAAGTTAGGATCTTCAAAATGAACGGTTTGCGCTCCTAATTCGATAATTTTAAGTTTTTTGTTAAAAACTAAATGCCCGTCCGATTGCAGTTTGTGATAGTGGATAAAAGTTTCCCGAGTTACTCCCAATTTTTAGCTCTTCCTTTGGTTAATAGTCTTTGCTGACATTACTTTATTTAATTTTTCCATAGATACCGGCGCATAGCCCCAACAATCAACTCCAATATCACACGACAATAAGGTTGGATCGTCGGGTAATCCGCCATGAGAATGGCCATATAATTGCCAAGAGCCGCGGTGGCTGCAATCCCATACACGCATAGCATAATGGCATAGCGCAATCTTTTGCTTGACTCCATTATTTGATTCTGCTGGGATTGTAATTGTAGCCAAATCTTGTGCTGTTTTGAAATACTTTCGCCAATCCAACTTGTTTTTTATTAATTCGTCGTGATTCCCCCAAACAATATGCTTTTCGCCATGAAGGGACATAAGAATGTTATCTAACTTGACTAAATCTTTTTCAAAAGCCACGTCTCCAAGAATATAAACGACATCATTGTTAGTTACTGTGTCATTCCATATTTCAACAAGCTCTTTGTTCATAACATCAGTATTAGCAAAGGGTCTATTGCAATAGCTAATAATATTGTGATGCGAAAAATGCAGATCTGAAGTGAAATAATAGTTCTTATTTTCGTGTTTCATCAAAATGCTCCTACTTGTCCAGTCTGTATTATTACACTTGGCACAAAAAATTGCAATGCTTATGATTATCGAAATGCCAATCAGCTATATTTTTCCTCTATATATTTTTTCCAAGCAGGTACACGATCGTATTGGTGCACTATACAGCATAAATACATCGGCCCACTATTGGCGTATACTAGGTTATCCTTAACCTTTGGCTCGTTTTCTAACAAATATGGTTTAAAATGAGCAAGTTTTGTAGGGTCTGCTACTGTTCCAGCATGGCATGCCCATCCATACTCTTGTTTAGCAAACTTCGTGCACTCGCGAAACGGTTTAGACTGTATAAGAACGTTAAATACTGCTTGATCTACTATTGGTATTGGGCGATTTAATGATGCTTGATAAATGTGGAAAAACATATCTTTCATAAATTCCGCTGTACCACCGAGAACCCCTACATTGTATATGGTGTTATTCTTAAACTTCTCATAAAAATACGGGCCATACGTTTCTAGCAAATTTTGATTTCCCCAAGGTTCATGACAGTATTGAATGCATTCAGAACCTGTGACCATATCATATTCGCCGAGAAACGTTGATAACCAAGTAACAGGATTGGCTTGAAAATATACATCACGCACATCGGTGGTGATAACATATTTGTATTGGCTAAACCTAGTTTCAAGGTAGTCATACATATGCCCAAATCTATCAACATGAATAGGCAACTTACTAGGCGTGGCTGCAACTAGTTCAATACCATGTTCGCGCAATTGCGTGGCTGTTTCGGTTGCAATCTGGCCAAAAACAATTAAAACTTTATCACCAACAAACCCGCTTTCTTCAAGTGATTTAATCCATGGACAAAGCTGTTTGTATGAATATCCAGAAAATGCGCCTATGATTAAATTCTTTTTGACCATCAAAGTTACTCCTTTAAGGTTATTTGTATTACTTGTATTAGCATGCCCAAGGAAATGAGTCTTTATATATAGATTTCATATGACTATTGCCTTGTTCAAAAAATGTAGCATCAACAGACCCAGAGTTTCCGCCTAGGCGATAGTTTACTGTGTATTTCCCAGTGCCGTTAAATTTAGAAAAATGCTTTGCGATCGTAGAAAGAAATACTCTATCTTGCCCCCATTTCCCATGCCAGGCACTCGATATTTGCAATAATACGTCGCGTTTAATAAAATAAGTATTTGTGTCAACATGATTGACGCCCGTCCATGCCAAGTGTTTACCTAGGCTTTCGCAGTCGTCGTTACATATAAACTTATCATTTTTATATATTTTTCGAAGTGAATAACACCAATCAAGCCCTTGTGTTTCACATGTATTCAAACAGGTTTCTATATGGGTATCATCGAACCAATTGTCCTGATCTAAAAAAGTTACATAGTCATTGTCAACCAGGTGTGGGAATGAACTATAGACTCTATGCCCATAAAATCCAAATTTACCCACATTAACCGGCAAAAAACAAATTTCAAAATTCGGCATGCCATAGAATTGAGAAGTGAGTTCTATAGTTTGCTTTCTATACTCTTTGCCGTCACAAACTACATAGCACATAGTTTGAACTGTTTGAGATAATACACTCTTTATAGCGTCTACTACATCTGGTGCTCCAGTTGTAGGAATTATTGCAACCGCCCTGCAGGATTGCACGTTATTTGCTCCCAGTTATTCTGACCGTAAATTCATAAATTTCGTCTAACTCTTTGCTTGTTAGAAAAAAGGTGAAATGAGTAGCCTTTGATATTTCACAACTTTTGGCACCGTATGATGCTATTAATTTCCTAACTTTAGGGTCTTCCCAATCTGTAACATCGTCGAGCTCAGGAATATCAACTTCATATAATGTTCCTAAACTTTTTACAAATTCTTCGTCGGTTTCATATTCTTTTGAGGCTTTATAATATATTTTCATAGTTTCACTCAACGTAGTTAGCCGCAATCAACGAGCGGCGAGTATACCGCATCAAATACATTTTGAGGGTGTTTGAACACCCCATATTCCCTACTTGGTATTTAGTATATTCATATAACACTCAAACCCTCATCAATTTAAATGTAATGGAAAATTATAGAAGTTTCAACCTAGCGAACGTAATGTGGTGCTCAATATCAGGAGAAGCTCCATTGACAATTAACTCTCCGTTTAAATTGAAATATGCTGTAACTCCATTTGCATAATATATTTGCGCTGTGGCGTTAATTATGCATTCGCCGCATATTAACATTTGCTCATTAAGAATTGCATTGCCAGTTACCCACGCATCATCGCACACTTGCGCATAGTCATATACCAGTGCATTCTTATATACACACCCTCTACCAAATACTTTTGCCTCGCCATATAGTTGCGCGTCACCATATACTTGGGCATCACTATATACATATGCGTCACCATATACTTGGGCATTACCATATACATATGCGTCACCATATACTTGGGCATTACCATATACTCGGGCATTGTCAAATACTTCTGTGATGTTATATATTTGTGCATTGTCAAATATATGCGCATTGCCATATAACTGCACATTCCCATATACTTGGGCATTACCATATACTTTTGCGCTTTCGAAGGCTAGTGCGTCGCCCCCGATCCAGCAATCGCCCTCTTGGCTTAAATTATTTTCGTTTTCAACATATCCGCCAAGATCACCTGCTTTGATGTTGTATTTTGTGATATCTCGCAATGCCCTGATACGAAACAAATTAGGGTTTTCTGGATGTTGAATGTCGGTGATTTCGAATTTGAGAGTCATGACAGTTTCAATCTGGCTAAAGTTTCGTGGTAATTAGGGGTTGCCGTTCCTTTAATAAGTAGATTTTCTCCTTTATCGAAATACGCAGTGACCCCATCAACATAATATATTTGATCCGTGGCTAAAACTGTGCACTTCCCCAAGACTTTCATTTTCTTATTTATTTCCGCTAAGCCTTCTACATGAGCGTTGCCCGAAACCTTAGCATCTTCATACACCTGAGCATCTCCGTATACACGGGAACCGTTACATACTCGCGCATTACCATATACGGTTGCCCTTTCGAATACTCGCGAATTGCCAGATATGTTTACATTGTCAAATACTCGCGCATTGCCATATACATGCGCATTGCCATATACATGCGCATTGCCGTATACATGGGCCTTTCCATAAATACGAGCATTGCCATATAACTGCACATTCCCATATACTTGCGCATGACCATATACTTTTGCGCTTTCGAAGGCTAGTGCGTCGCCCCCGATCCAGCAATTGCCAGTCTGACTTAAATTTGATCCATATGTGACATACCCGCCAAGATCACCTGCTTTGATGTTGTATTTTGTGATATCTCGCAATGCCCTGATACGAAACAAATTAGGGTTTTCTGGATGTTGAATGTCGGTGATTTCGAATTTGAGAGTCATGATAATTTTAACCTTGCAAGTGTCTTGTGGTATTCAATATCAGGCGGTGATCCGTTAACAATTAACTCCCCGCTGCTATTAAAAAACGCAGTAATCCCAATCTTATTATAATATATTTGTGTAGGCGAGTCAATAAGGTAATTTCCTGATATTTCCATAGTTTCATTAACATGAATTTCACCGCATATTAACGCATCGCCATGCACTTGCGCATCGCCATGTACTTGCGCATTACCATATATTCGTGCGCCAAATACTCGTGCATTGCCATACACCCGAGCATTTTCATATACTCGACCATTACCATATACTCGCGCATTGTCGTATATGCTTGCATCGTCAGATACCACAGCACTACCATATACTTGTGCATTATCAAATACTCGTGCTTTCCCATGTATTATCGATAATTTGTCAACCCAGCAGTCGCCCTCTTGGCTTAAATTTTCTTCATTTTCGATATAACCACCAAGATCACCTGCTTTGATACCTATACTTGGAATATCACGTGATGCTCGTATACGATATAAATTTAGTCTAAAATTATGCCACATATCTGTGATTTCGTATTTGAGTGTCATTATAATTTCAACCTCGCTAGCATTTTGTGGTGTTCTATATTAGACAGCACACCGCCGTTAATAACTAACTTTTTATTTTTATTAAAAAATGCAGTAACTCCCTCGGAATAATAGATTTGGTCAGTTGAGGAAATATATGCCCACCCCGATATTTGCATGTTCTCATTGAGAATTGCATTGTTACATACTCGCGCAGCGTCACATACATGCGCGGCGCCGAATACTTGTGCTTCGCCGTATATCCATATATCCCCCGATATTCGCGCATTTTCAAATACACGGGCACTATTATGTATAGACACTTCCCCCGTTATATTTGCATCCCCATATACTTGCGCATTATCAAATACTCGTCCATTGCCAAACACTTGCGCATTGCCAAACACTTGCGCATTGCCAAATGTTCTGACTTTTCCATGCACTTTTGCATTACCATATACCCGAGCATCAGCAAATATATATGCCCTGCCAAATACCCGAGCGTTACCATATATTTGTGCATTATCAAACACTAGTGCCGCGCCACATACTTGGGCCTCACCATATATTTGTGCATTATCAAACACTAGTGCCGCGCCACATACTTGGGCCTCACCATATACCCACCCAGTATTATGCACTTGTGCGTTGTCATATATTTTCGCATTGCCAAATATATGCGCATTTCCAAATATACGCGCATTGCCATATACTCGCGCATCATCGCTAATCCAACAATCGCCTTCCTGGCTTAAAGTTGACTCTTTTTCGATATACCCACCGAGATCGCCCGCTTTAACTCCGATACTCAGAATATCGCGCACTGCGCGAATTCTAAATAATTTAGGATTTTCTGGATGCGGAATGCCTGTAATTTCGTATTTGAGTGTCATAGCTCGGTAACCATAATAATTATATAAGGCAAGTATACACTAATTTTGAATTGTAGTCAATATAATTTACGATAGTTTCAACCTTGCAAGAGTTTTATGATGTTCAATATCAGGTGTATTCCTACTAACATACAAGATGCTATGGTTATCAAAGTATGCAGTAATACCGTCGGCATAATATATTTGATCCGTTGACTTAATATAACACTCCGCCAATATTTCCATATTTTTATCAATAATTGTATCCCCTAATATATGCGCACAACCAAATACTTTCGCGTTATCACGCACAACTGCATTGCCATTTATCCATGCATCCCCAAATACTTTAGCTTTACCAAGTACTTGGGCGTTGTTAAATACATGGGCGTGGCCAAATACTTGCGCTTTGGACATCACCTGAGCGTTACCAAATATATGCACATCACCAAACACTGATGCACGGTCGTATACCCGTGCATTTCCAGATACTCTCACATCATCGTATACTCGCGCATTGCCATATACTTGTGCACTAGTATGTATTTGGGCATTGCCGTATACTTTCGCCTTTTCAAATACTCGGGCTTCACCAGATATCCATATATTTCCTGATACTTGTGCGTGGTCGTATATCTGCGCCTCGCCCGATACATGCGCCTCGCCTGATACTCGCGCATTGCCATATACTCGCGCATCCTGGCTAATCCAACAACTGCCAGTTTGACTTAAATTTCCCAGATGCTCAATATATCCTCCAAACTCACTTGTGATAAGCAACCCCGGAATTTTTCTTAATGCTCGAATCCGAAATAATTTCGGGTTATCCGGATGTTGAATATTAGTAATTTCGTATTTGGGTTTCATAATAGTTTTAACCTGGCTAGCGTTTCATGGTATGTGATATCCGCCGATATTCCTCCAATAACTGTTAGGTTCCCACAATTATCAAAATACGCAGTAACTCCATCAACATAGTATATTTGATTATTCGAGTTAATATGGCACTCACCCGATAATGTTATATTTTTGTCAAGTAATATATTACCTGACACCCATGCGTGTTCAAAGACCTTTGCGTTGCCCGACACCCAAGCATCAGAAAGTATACCTGCATCGCCAAATACTCGGGCATAACCAAATATTTGAGCATTATCTAATACCCGAGCATTTTCATATACTTGAGCATTATCGGATACTCGAGCATTACCATACACACAAGCATCATCCCCAATCCAACAGTCACCATCTTGACTCAAATTTACTTCATGTTCAATATATCCGCCAAGATCACCTGCGTTAACATTGAATTGAATAATATCGCGCAATGCTCGAATCCGAAATAATTTCGGGTTAACCAGATGTTGGATATCAGTGATTTCGTATTTAAGTTTCATTATAATTTCAACCTTGCAAGAGTTTTATGATGTTCGATATCAGCTGTGGGACCATTAACATGCAACTTACCGTCTTTGTCAAGATGTGCCGTGACTCCATCGACGTAATAGATGTGTCTAGGGGAAGATATATAACATGCGCTGTGTAGTTCCATGTTTTGATTAATGCAGACATCGTTAGCCACTTGAGCATAGCTACTTACACGCGCATTACCAAATATACGCGCATTACCATAGACCCACGCATTACCAAAAACTAAGGTACTCCCATATACATGCGCGTTATTAAATATTCGCGCATCGCCAAATACCTGAGAATCTTCATACACTTTCGTATTACCGAATACACACGCATTGCCAAATATATGCGCATTGCCAAATACCCGAGAATGCTCAAATACATGCGCATTGCCAAATATTTGTGTATTGCCAGATACTCGGGCATTACCAAATACTCTTGCATTTTCGTATACTAGGGCAGCGTCCTCAATCCAACAATCGCCTTCTTGACTTAAATTTCCTTCGCGTTGGATATACCCACCAAAATCTCCTGCTTTGACATGAGAATTTGGAATATCCCGTAATGCGCGTATACGAAATAAGTTCGGGTTATCTTCGTGTGGGATATTTGTAATTTCGTATTTGAGCGTCATGATAGTTTCAATCTAGCAAGTGTTTTATGGTGTTCAATGTCTGCCGACTCTCCGTTAACAACTAAATTGCGGTCTATATCAAAATATGCAGTGATTCCGCCACTATAATAGATTTGGTTTGATGCCCCGAGATATGCAGCCCCCGATATATCCATTTTTTTATTAATTTTCACTTTGTAATTAACTATAACCGACCCATGAATTTTTGCATTACCTGAAATTTTCGCATTATCGTGAATTTGTGCATCTTCGTATATCTGAGCATTACCCAATACCTGCCCACCAGTGATTTGTGCATTTCCATATACTCGCGCCTTACCATATACTCGCGCCGTCATGAATACCAGAGATTCACCAAAGACATGAGCTTTGCCACGTATTTGGCTTTGATGGAAAACTCTTGATGAGTCATACACGATTGCGTCATCTGTTACCGTTGCATTATGGAAAACACATGCATCACCGGTCACCGTGGCAGACCCGCACACAACGGCATTGCCATACACTCGCGCATTGCCATATACTTGGGCATTACCAAATATTTGAGCATTATCAAACACCCTAGCATTGCCGCATACCAGAGCATTGCCATATACTTTTGGTTTTAGCACGGGATCAAGATCACCTATATTACGACCTAGTTCTCCTGATACCCGCGCAGTGTCTCCGATCCAGCAATCACCGTCTTGACTTAAATTATCCTCGCATTCAATGAATCCACCAAGATCGCCTGCTTTAACATTGAATGGAGGAATATCCCGCAATGCTCGTATACGAAATAAGTTCGAATAATCGCGATGCTGTATATTAGTGATTTCGTATTTAAGAGGCATGTTCATGATTCCGCATTAAAGGTATAAGTTAATTCTAACTATACACTTGGCTTGCATAGATGTCAATATATATATAATTACGATAGTTTCAATCTGGCTAGCGTTTTGTGCTGTTCAATATCAAGGGACGTGCCCATAATAATTAACTCCAACTTTGAATTAAAGTATGCAGTGATGCCTTCAGAATAATAGATTTGGCGTGATGAGCTAATACATACACCCCCTGATATATTCATGTTCTCATCTAGGACTATAGTTTCAGTTCCAACTATATGCGTATTACCCGATATCCTAACTTTCCCTAATATGTGGGCGTACCCACATATATGCGGGGTACCATAAATTTGGGCGTTACCATATATTTGAGCATAGCCATATATTTGCGGAGTTCCTGTTACTCTAGCATTTTCAAATACCTGCGCGTTACCTGTCACAACCGCAAACCCTGATACTTCACTAGTGCCATATATACATGCGTAGTCCGAAACGCATGCATACCCTGATACGCATGTATCTCCAAACAGTTGCGCATTACCTAATACTCGTGCATTGCCAAATACTCGTGCATTGCCAAATACTCGTGCCCTCCAACCTTCCCAACCGGCTGGATGTTGCATATTTGCTTTAACAGTATTATATGAATAATCGCATCCAATCCAACAATCGCCCTCTTGACTTAAATTTCCTTCATGCTCGATATAGCCGCCAAGATCTCCTGCTTTGATCCACATGCTTGGAATGTCTCGTGCTGCACGAATTTGAAATAATTTCGAATTATCTGGATGTTGAGTGTCTGTTATTTCATATTTGCGTTTCATGATAGTTTCAACCTTGCTAACATTTTGTGGTGTTCGATGTTATCTATCCACCCTTCGGTAACAACTAACCCATCGGTTGTATTGAGGCATGCAGTGAAACCATCAATATAATATATTTGATCAATTGATGAAACATGAGCATCCCCTGATATTTTCATGTTTTCATTAATACTAGCGTTTCCAAATATCATGGCATTACCAAATATCATGGCATTACCAAATACTCGCGCATTTTCAGACACTAGTGCTCGGCCGTATATATGTGCGTCGCCGAATACTTGTGCGGCATTAATTATAATTGCACCACCATATACTTGTGCATTTTCAAATACTCGTACATTGGTGGTTATATGTGCATTATCATATATCCTTGCTAAATCATACACCAATGCGTCGCGATCAATCCAGCAATCGCCTTCTTGACTTAAATTTCCTTCATGCTCGATATATCCGCCAAGATCTCCTGCATTAACTATAGCGAGCGGAATATCACGCAATGCACGAATTTGAAATAATTTCGGATTATCTGGATGTTGAATATCTGTTATTTCATATTTGAGTTTCATAATAATTTCAACCTGGCTAGCGTTTCATGATGTTCAATGCCAGGCGTAAACCCGTTGACTGTTAACTCTCCGTTTAAATTGAAATATGCAGTGACGCCATCAACGTAGTATATTTGATCTAGTGATTTAATAACGCCACCTCCTGTTATTTCCATATTCTCATTGAGAATTATGTTACCTAATATCCATGCATTACCTGATACTCGCGCATTATTACATACTTGAACATCACCCGATACTTGAGAATCACCTGATACTCGCGCATTGTCTGTTACATGCACATTGCCCAATACACATGCCTGCCCGAATATTCGTGCATTGTTGTATACTCGCGCATTGTTACATACTTGAGCATTACCAAATACTCGCGCATTACCAAATACTCGCGCATTACCAAATACTCGCGCATTACCAAATACACATGCATGTCCTGATATTCGCGCAGTGCCTGTTACATGCACATTACCATATACACAAGCATCCCCATTAATCCAGCAATCTTCCTCATGACTTAAATTATGTTCATATTGAACATACCCACCAAGATAACCCACTTTGACCTTAACCCTTGGATTATCGCGCAATGCCCTGATCCGAAATAATTTCGGATTTCTTGGATGTTGAATATCTGTAATTTCGTATTTGAGAGTCATGATAGTTTCAACCTCGCTAGCATTTTGTGGTGCTCAATATCCATGTTAAAGGGTGTACCATTAATGACCAGAGTAGATTTATTGAAGTCGAGTATGATCGTAACTCCATCTGAATAATATAGTTGTTTGTTTGAGTTAATGCTTGTCCAACCTGATAGTTGCATGAATTCATTAATTTCTACCTCGCCCAACACTCGTGCACTATCAAATACTCGTGCATTACCAAATACTTTCGCACCCCCAAATACATGCGCACCACCATATACATGAGCATTGCCAAATACTTGCGCATCGCCTCGCATGTAGGCATTGTCATACACCCTCGCGTTATCAAACACTTTTACGTTAACATGTAACGTCGCATTGCCATATACTTGGGCACTCCCACCAACCCAGCAATCGCCATAGTGGCTTAAATTTCCCTCATGCTCGATATATCCGCCAAGATCACCTGCGTTGACATTGAATCGAGGAATATCGCGCAATGCCCTGATCCGAAATAATTTAGGGTTTTCTGGATGTTGAATATCGGTGATTTCGTATTTGAGTTTCATAATGTATTCAATCTGACTCATAACAGCTTCAACCTTGCTAACATTTTGTGGTGTTCGATATCAGGTGAAGTACCGTTAATGACCATATTGTCTCCATAGAAAAATATTGTAACTCCGCAGGAGTAATATATTTGGTCCATTTCACGGATATACGAAAATCCAGTTATTTCCATGTTCTCATTAATCAACGCACTTTCTCCTACCCATGCATCACCGTATACCCTTGCATTATCAAACACTTGTGCATTGCCAAATATTTGTGTATTGCCAGATACTCGGGCATTACCAAATACTCTTGCATTTTCGTATACTAGGGCAGCGTCCTCAATCCAACAATCACCTTCTTGGCTTAGATTTCCTTCATGCTCAACGTAGCCGCCAACATCGCCTTTTTTGACATTAAATCTTGGAATATCACGCAGCGCCCGAATCTGAAATAAGTTCGTGCTATCAGGATTTTGAATGGTAGTAATTTTGTATTTGAGAGTCATAGCAGTTTCAACCTAGCAAGAGTTTTGTGGTGTTCTATATTAGAAGAACATCCATTGACGATTAACTCTTGATTTAAATAAAAATATGCCGTAACTCCATCGGCATAATATATTTGATCAGATGAGTTAATTCTACCATTTTCTGTTATTATCATATTTTTATTAATGATTGCATCACCGTATACCCTTGCATTATCAAACACTTGTGCATTGCCAAATACTTGAGCATTACCGCATACATGCGCATAACCTGATACCCGCGCATTACCATATATCCATGCATTGTCGTATATACGAGCAATGCCGTATGCGCGAGCATTACCAAATACTCGAGCATTTTCGGTTACTAGCGCACTATCGTATATTTGCGTTTCGCCGAATACATGTGCATTACCAAATACTCGAGCACGATCGTATATTCGAGCACGGTCGTATATTTGCGCTTCGCCGAATACATGCGCATTACCTGATATCTGTGCGTTTTCAAACACCTGAACATTACCACCAATCCAGCAATCGCCCTCATGACTTAAATTATTCTCGTTTTCGACCCACCCACCGAGCTCACCTTTCTTGATATCGGAATTTGGTATATCACGCAATGCTCTGATCCGAAATAATTTTGGATTATCTGGATGCTGAATGTCTATGATATTGTATTTGAGAGTCATGGTAATTTTAACCTGGCAAGAGTTTTATGGTATTCTAAATTAGAGTTAAATGGAATACCGTTAATGATCATATCTTTGTTGTTGGAGATTAATATAATAGTAACCCCGTCTGCATAGTATATTCCATTAAGTGACGTAATATTTCCCCACACTGATAGTTTCATGAATTTATTAATTACTACGTCACCCGACACCCATGTATTAAAAAATATTTGAGCGTTATCACGCACTTGTGCATTGTCAAATACTTTAGCTCTATCATATATGCTGGCATTATCATATACTTGTGCATTGCCAAATATTCGTGCGTGTTTAAATACCCGAGCGTTGCCAAATATGTGCGCACGGTGAAATACATGCGCACCGTCATATACTTGCGCATCCCCACCAACCCAGCTATCGCCTTCTTGACTTAAATTCCATTCACTTTCAATATACCCACCAAGATCACCTGCGTTGACTCCGAGACTCGGAATATCGATTAGTGCACGAATCCTAAATAAGGTCGGATTATTAGGGTGTTGAATATCTGTAATTTCGTATTTGTGGGTCATATCCCGTGTCTACTATGATAAGCATACAGGATAAGTATACACTTATTTTAGATATGTATCAAGTATATTATGATAGTTTCAACCTGGCTAACATTTTATGCTGTTCGATATCAGAGTTAGATGCGGAGCAGTTAATGGCTATAGTTTTTCCGAGTAAAAATGCAGTAACTCCATCAGCATAATATAGTTGTTTATTGGAATTAATGCTTACCCACTCTGACACTTGCATAAAATCATAAATTTCCACATCATCCGACACCCATGCATCACCCGATACTTGCGCATTACCAAATATATGAACATTACCAAATATACGTGGCTTTTTGTAAACTTGTGCGTTGTCATATATGTGAGCATTGCCAAATACCATTGCTTGATCGTGTACTTTCGCGTTGTCATATATGTGAGCATTTTCAAATACTCGTGCTTTGCCATATACAAACGCATTACCAAACACATGCGTAACATCCGGCATCGATGAGTTACCAAATCTATTACTAAATACCTGCGCATTTTCGAATACCCAGGCGTTATTATACACTTGCCCACTGCCATGTACTGTAGCATCCCCACCAATCCAGCAATCACCTTCTTGACTTAAATTCCATTCACTTTCAATATACCCACCGAGATCCCTGCTTTGACATTGTATCTTAAAATACCCCCGCAATGCACAAATCCGGTACAAGCCCTCTCTGTGTGAATGTTGAATGCCTGTGATTTCGTATTTGAGAGTCATGATAGTTTCAACCTCGCTAGCATTTTATGCTGTTCGATATCAAGCGATGTTCCATTGACTATTAAATCTCCTCGGACGTTAAGAAATATAGTGACTCCATCCGCATAATATAGTTGTTTAAGTGATGTGATATTTCCCCACACTGTTATTTCCATATTTTCATTAACTTGAATTTCCCCGCATAATAATGCACCGCCATAAACTTGTGCATTATCAAATACGTGGGCATTGCCATATACCTTTGCCGTACCATATACCTTCGCATTACCGTATATCTGCGCATTTTCAAATATCCTCGCGAGGTCATATACTTGTGCGTTACCATAAACTTGCGACTCGGCTGACACGCATACATTTCCATATATTTGTGCATTTTCAAATATACGGGCATTATTATATATTCGCGAATATATGTTAACCCAGCAATCGCCCTCTTGACTTAAATTTGACTCTTTTTCGATATATCCGCCGAGATCACCTGCTTTGACCCCAATACTTGGAATATCACGCAATGCCCTGATACGAAATAATTGCGGATTTCCCGGATGTTGAATATCAGTAATTTCGTATTTGAGAGTCATGATAATTTTAACCTGGCCAGAGTTTTGTGGTATTCGATATCAGGCGACGTTCCATTGACAACTAACTCTTTATCTATATCAAAATATGCAGTGACTCCATCAGCATAATAAATTTGGGTTGATGACCCACCACAACGCATTCCATGTATAGCCCCCGATAGTTTCATGAATTCATTGATTTCCAAATCGCCCGAAACCCATGAATTAGAAAATACTTGCGCATTACCGTATATTTTGGCATCCCCAAATATACGGGATCTATCATATACTTTGGCGTTACCAAATACTTGCGCGTTGTCATATACTTGTGCGTTACCACATACTTGTGCATTTTGAAATATGTGAGCGTTACCACTTATATAGGTATCACCGTACACGCAAGCATTATCACTAATCCAGCAATCGCCCTCTTGACTTAAATTATCCCCACGTTCAGTAAACCCACCAAAATCGCCTGCTTTGACCCCAATACTTGGAATATCACGCAATGCCCTGATCCGAAATAAATCTGGATTGCTCGAATGCCTAATGTTTACAAACTCGTATTTTCTACTCATAATAATTTCAACCTTGCAAGAGTTTCGTGGTATTCGATATCGGGAGTCAAGCCATTGACAATCAGATTTCCGTGAATATCAAAAAATGCAGTAACTCCATCCGCATAATATATTTGGTCGGATGCTGCAATACATCCGACTCCTGTTAAACACATGTTTTCAATAAAAATTGTATTATCTTTTACCCAAGCATTATCTGATACTTGCACATTACCCGATACTTGCGCATTGCCTGTTACCCACCCAGAATTTCGAACTTGCGCATTGCCAAATACTCGGGCATTGCCAAATACTCGTGCTTTATCAGATACACGAGCATCGCCACCAATCCAGCAATCATTTATTTGACCTAAATTGTGTGCATATTGAATATACCCACCAAGGTCACCTGCTTTGACCCCCAATACTTGGAATATCATGCAATGCCCTGATCCGAAACAAATTAGTGTTTTCTGGATGTTGAATATCTGTGATTTCGTATTTGAGAATCATGATAGTTTCAACCTCGCTAGCATTTTGTGGTGTTCGATATCAGGTGAGGATCCGTTGACTGTTAACTCTCCGTTTAAATTGAAATATGCCGTAACTCCATCAGCATAATATATTTGATCTGGCGAGGTAATAATAATACCCCTGCTACCTAATATACGCATGTCTTCAATTAGAATAATATCTCCTCTTACATGTACATCACCCGATACCTGTACATTACCGGATATCCGTGCATCCCCCGATACCCACGCAGTATTATATATTTTGGCTTCCCCAAATATTTGGGAATCGTCAAACACTCTTGCCCTGCCATATATTTGTGCTTCGCCAAATATTCGCGTATTGCCATATATTTGTGCTTCGCCAAATATTCGCGTATTGCCAGATACCTGCGAATTTCCATATATTTGCGCATTTCCATATATTTGCGAATTTTCATATACCCGAGCATACACCCCGATCCAGCAATCGCCTTTTTGACTTAAATTATTTTCGTTTTCAACATATCCGCCGAGCGCGCCGGCATTAACTAGAGCGAGCTGAGTATCACGCAATGCCCTGATCCGAAATAATTTCGGATTTTCGGGATGTTGAATATCGGTGATTTCGTATTTAGGGATCATAAATCATTTCCTATTATAAAATTATACCCTATTTTAAATTAAAAATCAAATATTCATGATAATTTCAATCTAGCAAGTGTTTCGTGGTATTCAGGGTTTGCAGTTCCTTCAATTACTAGAATTTTATATCTATTGAAATACGCAGTAACTCTATCCACATAATATATCTGGTCGGATGACATAATGTTCGCCTCTTCTGAGAATTTCATATGTTCATTGAGAATGGCGTTGCCTTTTATCCATGCGTTGCCCGATACTCTCGCATAGCCATATACTTGCGCGTCCTGTGTTACACACCCCCGTATTAAGAATTTGGGCATTGCCAAATACTTTTGTGTTTTCAAATACTCGTGCATTATGAAACACT
>JAEHJW020003796.1_pt1 | contig 20847 bp, 37 predicted proteins | sample 9271431 | NCBI WGS metagenome assembly JAEHJW02 | reverse complement strand
ACGGGGTCCAGCGAAAGAACCTCCTTCATCTGGTCGGCATATCCGTGGATATCCGGCAAGAGATAGAGCAGCAGCGCAATCCATCTAAGGCCGAGTCGGTCTCCTGACCGAAGGGTAAGCGCATCGCTTCCCCCCGGTAAACTTTTCTCTTGACGTGATTGCTTACCTGGGGTAAGCGGGCCTCTCGATGCACGGAGGCGCACATGTCCTGTCGGCACTTCGCATATACTCCTTGGGGTCTGGGGCGCCACGCGCCCCCAGCTTCTCACGCTGGCGTGACATCTGCCTACCCGGCTGTAACGCCGTTTCCACACAAAATGCTGTCGTTTCCCTCGCGCCGTTATTTCGTCTTCGATCATGTGATCGCGGAAACCAGCCTGCACAGTCGATTTTCCAACATTATTGCACTGCAAAATGGAATATCGAATTTATTGGCCGAGCAGGTTTCCAGGCTATTAAGTGAGCGGCCCGATGGGTCGCCGTCCACACCAGAGTTCATTGCGTCCGCTGCGGCGATCCGAGCTGATCGCGGCGCTGATGGCGGCCGAGACCGAACTGCGGGCGATCGCGTCCGACCGGACCCTGCCGGGCTGGCCGCGGATGCGCCTGATCCGGTTGGCGGACCACTTGTCGGCGACCGCCAGCCGGGCCCGCCAAAAATCCCCGCGTGTTTCCTCGCCGCCCTGATCGCCGACGCCCACGCCGCGCGGCGTCGCGCGCGCTTCGGCGCCACGCACCCGCGGCGCGCGCTGCGAGAGGCGGCGATGGCGGAGGCCCTCACGGCTGAATTATGCGCGTCGCCCCAGGATTATACGCCGCACCCCCAGGATTATGCGTGGAGCGTCAGGCCATGAACCCGATCTTCACCCTGTTCCGCCGCTGGTTCGGCCGCCCGACCGTCCGCATGGTCTGTCTGGACCGGATGACGGACGCACAGATCAGCGACTGGCTGCATGGCCGCGCTATCCCCGCCAGATGCTTCGATCCCGTGCCCTGCCGCGGCTGGTGGCGCCGATGAAGCCGCCCCCGGTGCGCCCCGGCCGCCTGCTGGATGCCATCGACGCCGCGGTCACCTTCGGGCTGGTGATCGGCTGGTGGCTGTCGCTCCGCGCGCAGTTCGCCATCGCCGCGACGCTGTCCTTGTTTCACTGCCGGGGGTGGTGATGCCAACCACCTCCGTGGAACTCCGAATCGCGGCCGAGCAAGTGCCGGCGCAATTCCGGGAGCTTCTGATTTCAGCGTCGGACGAAATGCGCCGCATGGAATGGCTGATCCGCGAGATGACCGGCGCGCTTAATCGGATCGCCGAAGATGGGCGCCTGGTAGCCCATGCGGCGGCCGATGGCGCGCGGAGCGGCAACGTCGTGCAGATCAAGCGCCCGGCGCGCAGGCTTTGGGATGAAGGGGGAGACGCGGCATGAACCCCATCGCCCTCACGATCATGATCTGTTTTGGCGCCGCGCGATGTTCGATCAGCCGCGCGGTTTTCCTGCCGAGCTTCACGGCGTGCGCCGAACGAGCGGCGACGATGGTGCATCACGCGCGGAAAGTCACGCGGGGGATGGTGGTGATGCAATGCAAAGCAATAGGAGAGCGCTGATGGTTTCCCGCAACCCCCTGCTGGTGTGGATCATCCTTGCGATGGTCTGGGTGCTGATCCTGCTGGTGCTACGATGAACGCGCAGGCGCGCCGGCTGACAGCGGAGGAAGGCACGACGCGCGTCAACCAGGTGCTTACGATTCTCGCGGGCGTCGGGCTTGATGACGTGTGCGATATATTCGCACTCGCGATCGCAAGCGTCGCCGTGATGAACACCGTAGATGCCGTCTTCTTCCTTCACCAGACGGCGTCGCGGGCATACAGGAAAATCGAGGCTTTGAAAGCCGATCCTTCTGGAGTCGCAATCGTCCAATGACCACCTTCACCCTACCCGTGGATCAGATCCACGATGCCGAACCGTCCACCCGCCGGATTGCCGCCGAGCCGGCGGCCGATGCCTCGCTACTCGCCTCGATCCGCGAGCTGGGCGTGTTGACGCCGGTTCTGGTGCGCCCGAACGGCAACGGCTACCGCATCATCTTCGGTCGCCGGCGCTTGCGATGCGCGCGTGAGGCCGGCCTGGCCGAGATCCCCGTCGTGATCGCCGACATGACCGACGCGCAGGCGATCGCGGCGGATGCCGCGGAAAACATGGTCCGTCAGGGGCTGCATCCGCTGGATCAATGGCGCGCAGTCGCGGCGCTGCTCGATGCCGGCATGGCGTTCCCCGCCGCGGCCCACGCGCTTGGGCTTGACGATCGCCAGAGCCGGCGCATGGAACGGCTGGGGCGGCTGCACCCGGACGTGATGGCGGCGATCGAGGCGCTCGGGCTGCCGTCCGACAGTCAACTGGCTGTCATTGCCAATGCGCCGGCCGGGGACCAGGCAGCGGCACTGAAACGCTACCTGGCGAAGAAAAAGGGCAAGATCGACGATGTCAACTGGTGGCAGGTGGCGGACGCACTGCGGACCGCCCGCATCTCGCGCTCCGTCGCCCTGTTCGATCCTGAAACCTCCGGCCTGGCGTGGGATGAAGATTTCTTCGCCGAACCCGGCAGCCCGGAACAGTTCACCACGTCCGATCGTGAGGGATTCTTCAAGCTCCAGCGCGCCGCGCTGGAAGCCAAGATCGAGGGGATGCGGAAGAAAAAGCGCAATGCCCAGGCGGTCGAGATCGACCCTAAGAGCGGCACGATCGCGACGCCGAAGGGCTATGAGAGGTCATGGGGTGATCCCGACGCGCCGAAGCGCTCCGAAACGGCGCTGTTTGCCATCGCCGCCAACGGCCGAATCCGTCACGAAACCGTGGTGAATGTTGCGGAAGCGAAGGCAGCCGCGAAGAAGGTGCGCGATCGGGGAAAGTCTGCCGGCGCCGGCGAAGCCGCGCCGGACGAGGATGACGATGTCGCCACGGCCGCGCTGAAACTCCCCATCACCAAGGCCGGCCTGATCCTGATCGCCGCGGCGAAGACCGCTGCGCTGGAGCAGGCACTGCTCCGTGCGGAGCTGCGGATCGAGGAGGTGATACGTATTCTTCTACTGGCGTTGACCGCGCGCAACGTTCGCGCGCACACGTCGCCCGACCGCGGCTACAATGATTTCCTGCGGGACCTTCCTGCGCGGCTGCTGCTGCCCGGCGGCATACCCGCCCCGCTGTCCTTCGCCGAGCTGCGCGATATGGCCATGGACATGTTGAGAGCACTGCTGACCGTGGGCGCGCCTGATGATTCAAAGGGCTACAGCGTCTCCAGCGGCGATGCAGCCGAATGGATCGGCTCCTTGATCCGCGCCGACGATGCGCTGCCTCGCTTCGACACAGCAGCATTTCTTGCGCACGTCCAAGGCGCCGAGCTGAAACGCCTTGCCACCGACATCGGAATGCGCGCTAGCGGGGGCGCCGGCGCGCTGCGCGCTGCGCTGGAGGGGAAGTTGCCGGACTGGCGTCCTTGCGTGTTCGGAGCGCCGGTGCCGGCGATGCGGGCCAGCGAGGCCGCGCAGACGGATGATGGTGAACAGGAGGACGCGGCGTGAGCCAGTTCGATCTGTTCGGCGCACCCGCCGTTGCCGAAGCCAGACGCCCTTCGGTCCCGTTGCCGCGCCATACGGAGGCCCCCACACCAGCGCCAACGCCGACGCTGCCGGACCCGTTCCCCGTCCCCGACCACTGGATGCACCGGCTGTCCCGCGCCGGCTACCCCGAGCCGATCATCGTGGTCTCGGCGCTGTATACCGAGGTGGTGCTGGAGGTGCTTGCGACCAAGACCGGCCAGTTCCTGTTGCACCGGGACGGCCTGGTGACCGAAGCTCCCGCGGCGGACTGGCCGCCGCGCCGGCGCTTCCTGACCGCGGCCGAGGCCAAGGCGCTGCACCGCACGCACCCCCTTGTGGTGACCGAGTGGCCGATGCCGCAGACGGTCCATCTACGGCTGGCCAGGCCGGGGGACGCCTGGCTGCCCGACCTGCCATTGCCCCCCTTCCACGAGCACTGAGGCGCGCATGTGCAACGCGTGCGGATTCCTGTGTTGCGGCTGGGACCTGTTTTCGGGATGCGGCTGCGATGGGTGCGACGAGCCGGACTGCTGGGATCAGGATGCGGAGGAATGGGATGACGAGCCGTCCTTCCCCGACTGTCGCGCGCGGCTGCCCCATCGGCCGCGGCTGCGCTGTGAGGGCAGCCCCTCGTGAGCATGGACGTCGCCGCGCCTCGTTGGCTAGGCCCAGAGCAGGCTGCCGCCTACCTCAGCGTGCGCGTTTCCGCCCTGCCGCGGCTGGTGCGGGACCGTCGCATTCCGGCACCCAATTACGCCCTCGGCCCGCGCACGCCACGCTGGGATCGCGCCGCCCTTGACGCGCGGATCGACGGGGGCACAGCCTCGCTGGATCCAGGACAGGTGTTCACCGCCTATGGCGACCAGATCCGCTCCCAAGCCCGGGCGCGTCGTGCGGCACAAACTGGCCGACGGCAGCGTGCGGGAATACCACTACCCACCCTGGAGCCGCCGCCGCGCGACGCAGATCGCGCCTGACAGCGTCTCGGCGCTGGTGGCCGCATTCAAAGGCTCGCCCGACTGGGCCACATTGGCGCCGGCGACACAGGCGACATACGGGGTCTATCTGCGTCACCTGGACGCGTGCGGGCACCTGCCGGTGGCGACGGTGCGGAGGCGGGATCTTCTGTCTTTACGCGATGCGCTGGCCGAAGCCGTCGGCACCGGCGCGGCGTCGGGGTTCGCGCGCACCGCGTCCCGCCTGTTCGGGTGGGCCGTCGATCGGGACTGGATCGAGCACAGCCCCGCCGAGCGCGTGCGCGCACTACCAGGCGGCCACCTGAAGGCATGGTCCGAAGCTGATCTGGCGCTGGCGCTGGGCAAGCTACCCGAGCCGCTGCGCCGGGTGGTGGTGCTGGCGGTGCACACTGGCCAGCGCCGCGGCGACTTGGTCGCGCTGGGGTGGAACAGCTACGACGGGCGAACCATCCGCTTGCGCCAGCAGAAAACGGGTGTGGAGATGGCTATCCCCGCCTCGGCCGAGCTGCGCGTGGAGATGGAACGCTGGCGCGCGGGTAGAGCGTCCACGCGCGTCCTGACGAACGCGAGCGGGCTGCCATGGAAGCCGAACCGGCTGTCGCAGCAGATGCACTACCACCTGTCGCGCACTGGATTGCACGAGTTGGGGGTGCATGGCCTTCGTAAGCTGGCGGCGGCGCGCCTGGCGGCGGCGGGATGCACGGTGCACCAGATCGCGGCGATCACGGGGCACAAGACGTTGGGAATGGTGCAGCTTTACACCGCCAGCGTGGACCAGGCGCGGCTGGCCGAAACGGCGATCGCGCGGCTGGAAGGGCAGGGCGACAAGCGTTTGTCGAAACGGATACAAAGGCTTCGGTAAGAGATTGATTTTGTGAGGGAAAAATGCGTGCTATTTTTGTGATGATCAACCCATATCCCATCAAATCAACGGGTTAATTTTACAACTTCGTCAGGGATCAGGTGCCGCCGATAAAGATCGCCCCATCTGTCGGCCATCGCCAGCGACGCTCTGGGCCCTTAAACGCGAAAAGTGGCCCCGGGATCCCTCCCAGGGCCACTCGCGCCGTCCACCCGGCGATCCGCTACCCCAGCCGCCAGGCCACCCACCCCAGCACTAGCGCCCACGCCGGCGCCAGCAGGCACACCGCCGCGCGCAGGTAATTACCAACCCCCATCGGGCGCCCACCCGGAAACTGCGCCGAGCAGTGTCCCCTCTGGATCGCCACAGCGAACACCACGCACGCCACCCGCGCCAACAGCACCCCATGCCGGGCCCCGATCGCGGCATACAGCGAAACCGTATCCCCGGCCGGCGCACCGATCAGCGCCGCCTCGGTCCGGTCCAGCGCCAGGCCATCGCCCTTCAGCACCGCCCAGAGATCCGCAAGATAGCGCGTCACGGCCCCAGCGCCTCGCCGATCGCCGCCACCTGGGCACGACACGCTTGCTGGGCCTGCCACAAATCCACCAGGAATCGCGCCGCCGAGGCCTGATCGCGCCCCACCGGCACCACCGGCGCCACCGGCATCACCAGCAGCGTGGACGGCACATGCTGGTGCACGTATTCCACCCGCGGCTGCGCCGGCATCTGCGCGCACCCCGCCAGCAGCGCCAGAATCACCGCCGACCTTCTCATTTCGGCTCCTTCGCGAGCGCATCCAGCGTTGCCGCCAGCACCGGCGCGTCGGGCGCGTTCGCCGTCGGTGGACTGGACGAAATCCGCCGCTCGATGGAGGCCGCTCGTCCACTGCTCGCGCTGATCGAGGCAGCGTAGGACGCCATCGCGGCGTCATCCCGAAGAATTTCGGCGCTTTGGTCCGCGATCGTGCCCTGCTGCGCCGAAATCGTGGTGCTTTGCTGCGCCGTTGCCACCCGAAGCGCGGCGATCTCGGCGCCGCGGTGGTGCCAGGCCCACAGCCCCAGCCCAATCGCGGCGGCGAGCAGCATCTCCGGCAGGAACTTCGAGATCAGCGGCCCCAGCAACCGCTCACCCAGCGACAGCAGGATCATGATGCACCCGCGCCTGGCTGCGCCGCCGCCGCCTTCGCCTGGCCCCAGGCGTGGCCCGCGATCGCCGCCGCGGACGCGCCCAGCACGGACGCCCAGGCGATGCCCCAGCCGGCATAATCCAGCGGCAGGGCGCGCCAGACCACCTGATAGATCGTGAGGCCGAGAAACACGAAGACACCTGCCGCGGCCGAGGCTGCGATCAGCGCCGTCTTGCCCGCCGCGCCGCCGAACAGGCCCGTCAGGGTCACAGCTTCGCCCGCAGCTCGGCCCATAGCCGCTCGGCGTCCGCCCGGACGCGCTCCGGCACCGATTCCAGATCGGTGCGGATCGCCGCCATCTCGGCCGAGACGTGCGATAGCAGCGCGTCCAGCCGGGTGCGGATCCCGGTCAGCACGTCCTGGTGGGTGGTCGGGGTCGGATCGTCACTCATAGCCAGCCTCCACGCACGGCGAGCACCACAGCCGCGCCCATTGCGCAGCCCCACAGCAACTCGCCAATTTCTGATCCGAGCCGAAAGCCCGGCGGAAAGGTTGGCCGCTGCGCCGGGGCGATCATCCACCCAGCGACATACAGCGGCAGGATCGCCATGCTGGCGCCGAGGATCCACGGCCAGCCATACCCGCACCACCAGGCGCCAGCGGTCACCAGCAGCATCGACAGCAGCCCATGCGCGGCCAGACCCAGACACCGCAGCCAGCGCGGCGAGGAATACCCTTCGCCAAGCGGATCAATCGCCCACATCGGCACTGCGCACCCCGCCACGACCAGCGGCAGGATGACGCAAGCCCGCCCCAACGTCGCGCCGGCGGCGAACGCCGCGACGCCCAGGCTCAACCCCCAGATCCCTCGCGCCGGCAGGTCCCCCATCACTCGGCCGCCGGGTGCGGCAAACCATTGGTTCAGCACGCCGCCGGCGATGCGCCGGCCGAGACCGCACAGCACCGCCGCCAGGACAGCCACAACCAGCGGCGCGGCGAACCGCGCTTCGAGAAAACCGTGCATCGGAGACCTTTCAAGAAAACAGCCGGCCCAGCCAGCCGAGAAAACCGCCGGCGCCAGGCGCCGCCGGCGACGTTGATGGAACTGCCGCTGGCGCGGACGAAGGGGCCCCCTCCGCGTCACTGAGCATCCCGCGCTCGAAAAGTGTCTTCTCGGCCGCGCGCCGGCGCAGCAGCCCCGCCAGGACCTTGCCGCCGGCGCGATCCCACAGGTCGAACTGGCCGGCCGCGCCGGCGTAATCGCCCTGATTCAACAGCCGCAGCAGGGTGGACGCGCCCAGGTTTCCCAGGCCGAGATTGTATGAGAAATCGATCAGCGCCGCCTCTTCATCCGTGCTCAGCGGCACCTTCACGTCACCCTTCACGCCCATCAACGCGCCGCGCATATCCCGCAGCATCAGCCGCCGCGCCTGATCGAGCGTCACGGGCGGCGTTACCGCCGAGACCGGCGCGCCTTCGGTATCGCGCGTGGTGCCGAACCCGATCGTCCAGACCCCGACCGGGTCCTGATAGGGCGCGGCGCGAAACCCCTCGAAGGGTTCAGCCATCGCCTCGGCCTCATTCAGCGCCTGACCATCATCCGCCATGTCACGCCCCTTCAGTGATGCAGACCGGTGCGCAGCAGCTCGGCGACGCCCCCGAACACCGCGCCCAGAATCCCCACGATCCACGCGATGCCCTTCAGCACGCTCATCGCACCAGCCTGGCGATCCAGGAGACTGCGCATCGCCGTGACATCGGATTGCAGCCCGACGATCCCCGCTTTCAACTCCGCGATATCATCGGCCAGCGCCTGCACGCGCGGATCCCCGTCACCCATCACCTACCTCGCTATACCTGCACCAGCGCCAGACGCGCCGCCGTCAAAATCCATAATCCAGACCTGCGGGCCCGACGAACAAGGAGACCGAGGCGCCGATCGTGCGCCCCTGCCCCGTGATCCCCGTCACGGCGATGACATACCCCGTGTTCGGCGCGCCGCCGGTCAGCCACGCCACCCCGGCGGTGCCGATGACGGTGATGCCGTCCGCCACGATGCCGGCGGGTGTGCTGGCCCATCCCGTGACTGCGGCCAGCGTTTCACCCTGCAGCAGCTCCAGCCCGAAATCGACTTCATAATCCAGCCGGTCGAGCGGCGCCTTCGCCGGCCATCCCATCAGGCACCGGCCATCGTGTAAGTGAACGCGGACAAGGTCAGCACCTGGCCCGTGCTGATTGACGTGTTGTCAACATTCAGATCACCGATGGGGCCGAGGTAGAGCCATACATACCCCGCGCTGTCAGTATAGGTGGTGGTGCCGCTTGGCGGGCTTGTGGCACTCCCCGTGCCGGCGGTCGTCAGACGATATACATTCGCACCATTTCCGACAGTGTTGCCGACCGCATAGACCCCCCCGCTCCATGTCCCCTGCTGCGCGGTCCAGCCCACACTTCCCTGCGCGCGACAGACGCCGGACGTGTCGTAGATGCGGAAGCTTTCGATCGTGCCGCCATTACTCGCCGTAACCGACCAGGAGCCGGTCAACGCGTCGGCACCAGCACTGGCGGTCAGTGCTGGATTCGGCAATGTCGCGCTCCCCAATATCCCAGCGGGATCAGCCTGCGCACAGTTCGCGGGCACAGTGCCGGAGAACACTTTCAACGCGCCGCCGGCGATCGCGGTGGCGAGTTGTGTCGCCATATTGGTGCGCGTGGTGGTGTCGAGCTGAAGGGTCATGGTGATGGCCTGGCAATTAGAGAAATCGGGAACGGTCTTTCAGGAGGGGGATCGGGAGGCAGGACAATCCGGCGCAGCTGACTACCAGGCCAGGTGCGGACCTGGCCTGCACCCCCGGCGATATCGGCAGCCGCTTCCGTCAAGGCCGCCTGCAATGCGACCCTGGCGGCGGCGGCGAGCGCCCCTGGCGGCATAGCCTGGTCCAACGCAGCGAGCAGGATCGACGCGGTTGCGACTACCCCATCCGCCGCCAGGCTTCCTGACGCCAGCGTTTCATTCAGGGCCGCAAGCAGATCCAGCCGCGCAGTGGCATCGAGCACAACTGCGGAAGCGGCTTCATCTACCGCCGCCTGCAAGCGCAGCGTGGCATAGGTGCTGAGCGCAGCAGAAGCGCCCTGGGCTACAGTGGCGTGCGCGCGATTGGCGCCGGCGGCCACGAGCTTGTTGGTTGCGATCCTGCTCAGCGCTGCCTGGGAAAGGTTGGCCGCGTCCGCGGACAGCGATGGTGACGCGAATGCGCCCAGGACGCCATGCGCGTCGTTCTCCGCGGCTGCGACCAGCGCATTGGTCTGCGCCTCCGAAAAATACGCGAGCAGCGCCGTGCCACTCCCCCCCACCCACCAAAACGCACCCAGAGGGCCGGCGTGTTCGAGCATGGAGAAGGGGGCGTCGGATATCTCTTCCATAGAAGATGGGGAAAGATTGACCGCGAATAGGAAACAGGCCGACGTTTGCGAATTGCTGTAATAACTACCGATTGACCCGGCCCTCTGGCCAATGACCGTGACGGCAGTTGCCGCGATGCTGTCGAGCGACTGAACAACGGTCCCCTCAAGAACACCATTGGCCCAAAACTGACCCTCAGTGGCAGATGCGACCGCCGCCATGACATAAGGAGCGTTGAAGGCGGGAGGCGGCCAATACGCCGTGGTGGCGAAGGCGCCCCCTGAAGAAAAAAGCGCGTGGTATTGGTCTGTGCCGCCATTTCCGTTCTCTATGGAACAATACCCGTATGGCGCAGTATTAGTTGGCGGGTCAACGCCTAAAAGATGCGATAGCTGGCTTGAACCCTGCGGCCGGAGTGTTCCTACCCATACAGACGAAAACCCCTGCGAGGCAGGATAGACGCCCCCAATCGGCGCTGATACGGCGCCATAGGCGCTTCCTCCCGCAAGTGACGGCCCAGCGAGCGCCCCCGCTACGGGCGTTCCTGCTAAAATGCCCAGTGATGGGAATGCCCCTCCTGCGAGATTCAGGTTTCCATAGATGGCAGGCAGATACAGCCCGATAAGCCCTTGCGCCAGCGGATGCCCCCAATTCACCCGCACCGGCACCGTTGGCACCATCCGAGGATCGCGCAACCGCCGGTCGAACAGCAGGCGGCTCATTGCAGTGGCACCCTGATCGTGCGGCCGTTACCCCGCCGCCACCGCGCTTCACGAAAGCCTGCATCGCGTAGCGCCACACGGATTGCGTCCGCGTGCGCCTTGTCGATGCCCCGCGTTTGCAGCGCCTTGAGCGTCACGATCCCCTCATTGGCAATGAACACCAGGGACATGTCATACGGATCGCCCCATACCGCATCATCGCGGAACACGCGCACGATGCCAGACAGAGGCTCGATCTCGGCACGCATTACCCGATGTCGCCGCCGGAGACATCCCATTGAGATATCGGCGCATTTGTGCGGCAAGTAGGACACCAAACCTTACCGAAGAACGTTCCATCCCGCCGCAGATCAGACAGGAAGTGCTCGTGGAGGCGCAGACCAGTATCGCAGACTAAGTGGCGAATATGGGCACCTTCGCTGACTACCTCGACAGTGTAATCGTAGGCAGCCGCCTTGTAATCGGGGGCAACAAACCCGGCCCAATGAGTGCCCCGAGACGCTCGAAGGATATTGTCGTCGCCGCTAGAGTGCCGGCGGTCGTGAAAATGGGAATCAGAAAGTGCATCAAACGCATCCAACGCCGCTTTGATCCGTGGCGCTAGACCGCTTACCAGATCAAATGTCGCTGGCGTCCAACGGATGGTATTCCCATCATCCGTCATCCCCTCGCAAGCGGCCACCACTGCACGGGCGACATCCAGGAGTTCCTGCGCAACCGGATGGGGTACCGCAAGTTCGGTTGGGATGGGTGTGCGGCGGAGGTCATTGAGGCGCACGAACGCCTTTGGTTGCGGCCAGCGCGTGAAGGTGTTGTGTAATAGAGCCGAAACCTCGCGGAGATCTGTTTGGCACGCAGGACACGGCGCGGAGCCGTCGAAAGGCGGGTTGATTTGCATCATCCAACATCTCCACCGGAGAAGTTCAACGTCCACGTCGCCGTCGCGGGGATCGCAAAGGACGAATTGTTGAACACCGCGATCTGCAAGAACGGCGACTTCGGCACCAGCAGCCCCCCGCACACCAGCCACTCCGTCGCAGAATACGCACGGCTCGGCATGACGCTGATCTGGCCGTAGCGGCCATCGTCGAACGGGTAGAGCTGGCTATTTGAGAGCGCGGCCGTCTCACCCGGTCCCGTCGCCGTGCTCTGTTGCAGCAGGGCAACTGCGATCCACCCGCCAGCCGTGGTCGCAGTCTCCGCCGTCCCCAGCACGAGAATCAGGTCTGCGTATGGGGGCAGCGCCGAACTGCCAGTCAGCACGGGATTGGCGAAGATGTTGGACACGACCGGAGCGGCGCCAGCCGCGATACCCGCGCTCAGCCCCGTGATCGCGGGGCCAGCCTGCCATGCAGAGTTGCCTACAAGGGTCGCGGCCATGTCACATCACCGGAGTGGAAGGAATCAGGCCAGCCGCCATCGCCGTTTGAAGGTCATTGACCGTCAACGGCGGCGACCACGCCGGCGCAGTCTGCGATGCCAGCGCCAGGATCGCGGTCTGATCGGCTGCCGTGATCGGACCTGTGACGCCCGTGCCTGGCGATACCAGCGCAGACAAGGCGCCCTCCATCTGCGACGCGATCGCCGGAAGCGACATGGCGAAGTTGGGCACAAGTTGTGCGTGCTCGAACGCAAACGCCAACTCGGCGGCGGCCCCGACTGCCATCGCACTCGCACCCGCCGGAGGTGCCGCAGCCCACGCCATGAACGTGGCGAGCTTCATGTTGGCGCCGAGATACGCGGCGACGGCCTGCACCGACACATCAATCGCCTTTGGGGCCATCTGGGCGTTCAACGTCGCGCACCCCACCACCAAGCTCACGGGCGCAGGTGAAAGCGCAGACCAAGCCGTGCCGATCGCGGCGCTCAAGATAGATGCCATGCCATGTCCTTCAGACCACTCCCAACCGCACAACGCGGTTCACAGACCGCGTAGAGGCCGTGGTCAACGTGATGTTGATCGGATAATCCATGCCGGTGACGCCACCTCCCAACCACAAGGTGAGCCGCCCCACGATCACCACCGAGGCGGTCAACGCCAACGCGCCCACGTCCACGGCATAAGCGGAAATCGTATCGGTAACGCTCCCCAGCAGCCCCGTCGCGTCCAGCGTGTAGTCAAGCACTGATAGCGCCGGCTTATCCGGCCACCGCAACGGCAATGGCGTGGGGAGACGCCCGCTCGCCCCACCAGAGGCGTAATCGAATAGCGCAATGCTACGCGCCGAAGACGGCGTCCAAGCGAAGGGCAGGAAGCTGCCAGACATTCAGTAACAGACCCGCGCGTAGCCGTTGCCGCCCGCGCCATCCAGCCCCGCCTGATTCCCCGTCAGTGCCGCGCCACCACCGCCGCCGTCAGAAAATCCGAAAAATTCGATCGGCCACCCGGAAGGAAGATTGGCCGGCAGAGTAAAATTACAGGTTCGGGGGACCGTCTGTTCAGTGCAATTACTTGCAACGATCCCCTGCCCGTTGATGGTAAGCGCCCCGAAATTCGGTGTCGGGAGATCCTGCGCCGCATAGGCGCTCGCGCCCCCGACCAACGCCAGCGCGCACAGCGCGCGCGAGATCACCCGATACATAACGCCCCCCCGTTGTTCCAGAGCCTGATCGCGCCGGCGCCCCCTGGTGTGGTCGGCAGCAGCGTCGTGTTCAACGGCGCCAGGCCGGCCGGGGTCAGCACCGCCAGCACGCCCAGCGCACCCAGCAGCTCGGCCACCGTCACGGTGTAGGGTGTCGCCGGCGCACCGGGGCGCACGATCAGCACAAGGTCGGTCGCCTGCAACGGCGAGCCGTCCGGTAGCGTTTCAATCGCGGGCATCGGTCAGCTCTCCAGCACCAGGCCACCCGCGTGCAGCGGCGCGGCGCCCACGCTCAGCACGTTCGCCGCCGGGGTGACGCCGGCGTCCATCCCGTATGTGCCGCCGTCCAGGGTCAGCAACTGCCCCGGCTGCACCGTGATGGTGGGGAAAATCCCCGACCACTCCATCACCCCGTCCGGCGCACTCAGGATCGCGCAGGCGCCGATCGCCCACGCCTCCCCCACCGCCGGCCCGAAACTCAACGCCTGCGGCACCACCACGACGCCGGCGGCCACCAGCGTGCCGGTGAACGGCGCCGCGACGTAGCCCGACTGCGGCGACGACTCGACCAGCACGCCGCCCTCGATCATCGACCCGAGCGCGAAGATGCCGGACAGCACCCTCACGGGATCGGCCACGGCTGGGCGGGGATCACCGTTGAACGATTCTGGATCACTTGGCTCGCGGCATACACGAAGTCGCGTAGCCCCTTACCCACAACAAGCACCTGCGCTTCTGCCGTGACGGTGCCGACCGCTGCGAACGTGTGTTCACCGCCATTGTCGTCGTAGATGAAGCTGCCACCCCCGCCCGGCAGCCCGTCGCCGGCGTTGATACCCGCCACAATTTCCGCAAGCGTGGCCCGCGAGAGCGGGTCGATCGCGTAGGTCCCGCTGATCGCCGGGGTCGCCGTCGACGCAACCACACACATCCCTGCCGCCAGCATCGCCGCGGCTTCCTGCGCGGGCGTCGGTGCAGGCGGAGGAGGGGGCGCCGTAAACACGCCACCGGCGTAGGACCATCCCTGCTGAGGCTGCGGCGTCACTGCTGTCACATCCACGCAGCTACCCAGCAGATCGGCGTGGATACACTCGGCCACGGTGAAGCCCGCGGGCAGCGTGAATACCTCCCGCACCGTCGCGCCAGCGATGATCGCGACCACCGTCATCTTATACCTCCACCAGAATGAAACCCGCTCCACCACCAGTCCCGGTGGACGCCACAGTGTCAGCGCCGCCACCAGCCCCATAGCCGGACGGCGGATTGGCATTAGCCCCCCCCGTTTGGAACCCGCCGTACCCAAGCCCCAACGGTGCGTTCCCACCCCGCGCGACATACAACGTCCCGTCGAGATCTATACCGTTCTCACCCTGGTAATTCTCTGATCCGCCGCTGCCGCCACTACCGCCGGCGCCGCCGGCCGCGGCACCCCCGGTCCCTCCATTTGCCGTGATGTAGCTGCCGAAGCTCGTCAGGCCGCCGTTACCCGCCGCGGCGCTATTCGACGCTAGAGCGCCCCCAACGCCGACGACGCACGCGACCGACTGCCCCGCGGTCAGGAATATCCAGCCGCGCCGGCATTCGCCTGCGCCGCCCGAGCCGCCCGTCCCGCCCGACGCGCCACCACCAGCCCCCTGACAGGTGATGCGATGTAACCCAGTGTGGATAGCGGTGAATGTGCCAGTTGCCAGGATTTGCTGCGCGGACCGCTGCCCCGCCGGCTCAGCGTTGACCAGCCAATGCGACACACCATCCCCGACCAGGTCGAGCGGCGCGCCGTTGACCACCATCAGCGGGCCAGTCAGAGCGCCCCAGGACGCCGTAGTGAACTGATCGGCGCCAGCGACGGCAACCGATACAGTGTTGGCGCTGGCGTCGGTCCGCACGAAACGGAAGTGCAGCGGTAGGATCGGCGCCGCACCAGGCGTCGCCACCGGCGGCAGGTCCAACACCATGTTCCCCGCCGCCGCATTAACCAGAACCAAGCCGGCGTCGTCGGGGGTCAGCGTGGTGATACCGGCGGTTGACGCCGCCGTGACGTTGCCGCCAGCGATGCGCTTGATCGCCAGCAGCAGCTGATTCACAGCCGAGTCGCCGAGCGTCTGGCCGGTGCCCGTTACTGGCGCGACCAGTTCTTCCTGCACACGGTTGAACCAATCCGGCCCCGGCACCGTCGGCGTCACCCCCAGGCCAGGGGGTTGGTTGTCGAAGAATCCCGGCGTCCCGACATCCGCGTTCACCGCGGGCAGCGAGGCAATCTGCGACCCTGTCGCGACCCGTTGCATGTGATTCCTATGCGTAATTGAACCAAAGCACCCCATAGCCGGGCGCGATCGCGCGCAGCCGGCATTCCAGGGTGGTGTCACTGATCGTCCAGAGGGGATCCCAGGGCGACGAAAACGGCGTGAAATCGGCGAAAGTGATGGACGGCGCGTTCACCTGCCAGGCGAAGCGCCAGGCGCCCCCCGTCACCGGATCCCACGGCGAGGAAAACGGCGTGAACACGGCCCATGTCGTGATCGTGATCGTGTAGCCGAACGCCGCCGCGACGCCGATGTAATAGGCCGCGCTCTGCCCCCCGATCCCCGCGATCTTCGCGAGCAGCGCCGCGTGCCGCTGCCCGATCGACGGGTTCGCCGGCGTGCAGGGATCGGGCAGCCCGTAATCGGTTTCCCAGTCGGGCAGCAGCTGCACCGCCTGTGCGGGATCGCTCTCCACATCCAGCAGCAGCACCATCTGCGCATGCAGCTGATAGGCCGTATCGCCGATCGCGCCGGCGAACGCCGCCAGCATCGACGATAACCCCCGCGGCCACGCCCGCCCACGCGGCAGCAATCGCTGCACACCCGCCTGGAAACCCGCCGCCGTGTAGCCAGAGAAAGCGGTCATGAGAAGGTGATAGTCGGCACCGCCGGCAGATGCCCCGTGGCGAACACCACGTCCGCCATCGGCGCCGTCAGGTCATAGGACAGGACGCTACCCGCCGCCTCAATCGCCGCTTCGATCTGCGACAGATACAGTTTGCCGGGCGTCTGCATCGGAAACAGCGCGCCCGGTGGCAGCGCGACCGAAACGCCGTCGCCATAGGTCGCGCCGCCGGGCGGCACGCCGGCGATCAGCGCATCGAGCTGCGCGGTCACCGCCGCCTGCAGGTTGCTTTGCGAAATGCCGCCGGCGCCGGTCAGGCCCGTGATGGTGATCGCCAGTGCGTCGGCGACCGGCGCGAAGACCTGGTAGCTCCCTATCACCGGCGCGACAGCCGCGATGTAATCCTGCACCCCCGTGATGTCCGCGCTCAGCGGGATGTTGTTCGGCCGCGTGTCGATCGTGAAGGCCACGTCGCACGTGCCGGCGCCGCGGTTCAGCGGAAATACCCAGGCGCGCGTGGGCACACCCGACGCCTTCGCCCAGGCCAGGAAATCAGGCCCCGATCCACCCTGCGGCGGCTGGCCCAGCCGCGCCAGGCCGCGCACGCGATAGGCTGCGTCCGTCTCGGCGTCTGTCCCGCCGGTCAGGCCATTGCTATCAGCCGCGGCCGTCGGCTGCATGTTCGCGATGGCCGTGACCAGATCCAGCGTGGCGCCGGCAATCGCGTTCCCCGCCGAGCCGGCGACGGAAGCGAGCACCGCAACCGAGATCGTGCCCCCCGAACCGACCACCGCGGCCGCCGTCGTGGCGTAGGACTGCGACTGGTCGGTCGTCTGGACCACCGTCCCCGACGGGATCGGCGTGTTCTGCGCGCCCGTGAAGATCACGTTGCCGGTCGCGGCGGTTGCCTGGATGCGGGGCAAGCTAACCTCACCCAGCCGACGGTCCAGATAGGGCGCCTCGGCCGAGGCGACGAAGAACTGTTTCGCAACCCAGGTAAGCGCACGATAGGCGTAGAACGTGACGCGCGCGATGACCTTCGCGACGATCGGCAGCACCGCGCGCGCCAGGGTGGTGTCGGCCCCGGGAATGCGGGCGGCGAAATTCGCCCGGACCTGCGTTTCCAGGTCAGATTCGGACGGGACCGAGAAGGGCATTCAGGAATTCGACCGCGCGAGGGTGAAGCTGGCGTTGCCGCCAGCCTGGAAGATATCGATCACCAGTTGCAGCCAGCCGAGCTGCGGCGATGTCGCCGTCGCCGCCACGCTACCCGCGACGCCATCACGCACCATCCACGCCAGCGCGGCGCGGGCATAGCTTTCCGCCCGCGCCAGCGTTTCCGGGGTCAGCAGCGCACCGGCGAGCAGCCAGAGCTTCGATCCCGTCACGTCGGTAGGCGCGCCACCCTGGGCCGGCGCGTCGCCCCACCACCCACGCGGATTGCCGGTGCCGTCGGGAATGCGGTCGCCGGGATCGGCCGGGGCGTCGGTGAACAAGCTGATGATCACCGCCGTCTGCAACCCCGCATCCGTCGCGATATCGGTGCCGGCGAGCGCCAGGTCCGCTTCCCCGATGGCGGGGTTCCACACCAGCGCGAGATCGAGCATGGATCAGATCTCCTGCTGGGTCGGCACATTGGTCGTGGCGCTGCCGGCGCCGCCCTGGACGCCGGTGACGATGTGGGTGTGGCCGTCGTAGATGCCGCGCGCCTGCGCGACCGTCTCGGTCTGCGTCTGGCAGTTGTCGGTGATATCGCCGGTCACCATCAATGCGCCCTTCACCCAGACGGTGCCGTTGTTCTGCAGGATCACCTGCGCACCGCCGGCGTCCTGCAGGGTCACCTTGCCGTCGTTGGTGAAATGCACAAACGCGCCCGCCGCGTGTTTCGCGCCGAATTCGCCGGCCGCGCTGGCTTCGTTCTGGCCGATCACGTCGCCGCCGAGCGCGACCAGGTGATCGCGCGTGCCCATCACCTGCACGATCACCAGATCCGCGCCGGGCGACGGGTTCGCGAACCACCCGAACGGGTGGACGATCTCCACGCTTTGCTTCGTCTCGCCGGCCAGGCCGGTGATCTGTGCGACCGTGCGGCCCGCGATCGCCGCGTTGCCCACTTTCCCGCGTGTGACGATCGAGCGCACCGCCGCCGCCAGCCGTTCCAGCATCAGGGGATGCCGCCGGCGCCGGAGAAATTCACGCCACTGCCGCCGCCCCGGCCCTTACGCCCGCGCAGTTTATGGATACGGACCTGGCCGGGGTCTGGCGCGTAGCCCGCCGGCGGTCCCACCGTCAGGGTGGTGGTGTGGCCGTCATTCGCATCCAGCCCGAATTCCACTTGCGCCACCAGCAGGTCCTGATCGACGCCCAGCCACGGAGAGGTGACCCCGATGATCTGATTCGGCTGCCATAGCGATCCATCCGGCTGGCGCCAGCCCGCCACCGTGATCTCCGCCTTCGTCGCCTGGCCGCCGGCGTAGCTGCACATCCAGTTCACCCGGGCCTGCATCTGCGGCTGCGTCATCTGCGTCTCGCCCATCGCGACCCGCGGCCGGAACCGCGGCACGCCGGTATCCGTCGCGCTGGCCTGTTGCTGGGTCAGCACCCCGACCGCGCCGGCGGTCAGGCCGTGCTGGCCCTTCACGGTGTAGATCGAAAACCGGCGATGGCCCGTCAGGCTCGCGCTGGCGTGCAGGATGTTGTCGCCCTGCACCAGCCGCCCGGACGCCTGCGCGTTGCCGGTTGTGGTCAGCAACAGGCGGCCCAGGGGATCGTCCGACAGCAGCACCCCGGCCATACGGCCGAGGCGTTCCAGGAAGGCGAAGGCCGTTTCGCTGCGCTCGATCGTCGCGTCGGCCACTACGGAAGCGGCGCCTGGCGCCAGCACCACCACATCGATCCCGAACAGGCCGGCGACGGCACGGCAGATTGCGGCGTAGCTGTAGCCGGCATACTGGCCGCCGGCGATATCCGGCGTGCAATCCACCAGGTCCGCCGTCTTGCTGCGACCGGTGATGTGCACCGCGTGTTGGTCCGGCCCGAAGGCGGGGGCATAGGTGTCCACGTAGCCGGTCAGCAGCAGGTCCTGGCCAGCCCAGAGCGTGACCGGCGCGAAGGGCAGGATGCGCCAGGGCAGGTCCTGGTTGGCCCAGCGTTCGGTGACCTGGATGTCGAAATCGGCCACGCACCGATCGATGCCGCGGGTGACCCGAATTGCCGTCCAGCCCTCATAGCGGCGCCCGGCGACGGTCAGGGTGAGGGAGTCGGGCATCTATGCGCTCAGCGCCAGCCCCGCCACCGGCATGAACAGCGGGTGCGGCACGTCGTTCAGATCCTCCAGTTCGCCCGCGCGGCCCGGGTCCAGATACAGCATCTGCGCCAGCACCACGCTCGGCAGCGGCTCGCCCGTCGTGTAGCTTCCCAAGGTCGGCAGCCCCTGGGCGCGGACGATCATGTCATCCATCGCCAGCACTGTCAGCGCGGACCAGGCGCGCCACAGATCGTCCTGGCCCGCATCCGCCGCCGCCAGTGCCTGCGCGTCCAGCAGGCCCAGCAGCTGCGTCCGGGCGGCATCGGCCGCGTCGGCATACGGCCAGTCGATCGAGCCATAGACCTGCGCCAGGGCCGCCGTAGCGTTGCCTTGGACCAGCATCAGCACCGCCGCCTGCTGCGCCGCCTGCGCGCTCGCCTGCGGCCCCACGCCGCCAACCGCGGGCAACGTGGCGCCCCAGGTCGCGAGCGAGATCAGGCCGCCCGAGGGATCGGCCGGGACGGCGATGGTAAACAGCGTGCCCGCCACCGGATCATCCGGCGCGGGCGTGATGGTTTGCACGGCGATCGCCGCCGTCGCCATCCCCTGCGTCGCGGTCTGCACCGCCCCAGCCGTCGCCGACGGGTCGGTCGGCTGGGCCGCGACGGCGGCGATCTGCGCCGACAGGCCGGTGACCGTTTCCGCCGGCAGGCCCAGCATCGCCGCGCCAGCATTCTCCAGCAGCGCCAGCGGGCTGACCGCGGCCAGCGTGATCGCCCCATAGGCAGCCGAGACCAGCGCCAGCGCCGAGGCAACGCCGGCGAGCAGGGCGGAGGCGGTGTCCGCCGTTCCCGTCGGACTGGCGGCCGGCCCGGCGCGGACGAACTCGATCTCCAGCGAGCAATAGCCACCGGCGTCACGGTGTTCGTTGAACTCCACCACGCCGGCGGCGGCGGAGATCTCGCCCATCGTGTAGTGGACCAGCGTGGCGGGGCCGGGCTGGTCTTCCACCGCCGACAGCAGCGCGTCCCGCTGCGCCTGGTAGTTGAAACCGACCACATAGCAGGTCAGGCGAAAGACCCGCGGCAGGCGCCCCAGGTCTTCCGTGTAGGCATCGTCCCGCAAGGGGAATTGGTGGATCACCAGCCGCCGGCCACCGCGGCCGGAGGAGTCCTGGGTGTAGAACGGCACGCCGCGGAAGCTGGCCGGCCGCAAGGTGAACCCAAGCAGCGCCTGCACCGCCGAAAGCGCGGGCGCGAGGATGCCCGACACGTTAGAACCCGAAGGCCGGCGCGGCGTAGCCCACATTCACCTCCGGCTCTCGCGCCGCACCCGATGCGCGGCTTTGCACGCGCGTGCCAGGCGGGGCGTTCTTGAACGTGATCACCGTGTCCAGTTTTCCATGCACCCCGGCGGCGGCGAGCGCGGCCGGCCGGCCGATGCCGCGACCCGTCTGATAGGGGCCGGG
>JAEHJW020005768.1_pt1 | contig 20853 bp, 24 predicted proteins | sample 9271431 | NCBI WGS metagenome assembly JAEHJW02 | reverse complement strand
CCTCAGAGCCAGTAGCAGAATCGGTACAGGCACCCTCAGAGCCAGTAGCAGAATCGGTACAGGCACCCTCAGAGCCAGTAGCAGAATCGGTACAGGCACCCTCAGAGCCAGCGCATAAGGTTGATGCCCCAGAGCCAGTAGCAGAATCGATACAGGCACCCCAAGAGCCAGCGCCAGAAGTTAAGCCAGCGCCAGCGCATAAGGTCGATGCCCCAGAGCCAGTAGCAGAATCGATACAGGCACCCCAAGAGCCAGCGCCACAGAACACAAAACCATTTGATCCCATCGAAGCGGCGTTAAGCCAGGCCGCCCATGTGAGCGAGGAGCCGACGCATGACGATTTCTCAGAAATCCTTGGCACTGCCCCCGCATTGCGTTCTGTGCCGCGTGGCCATGATCTCGATCACCCAGTATTCACTGAACCGCCTGCGCCCGAGCCAGCCCCAGTAGCACCGGAGCCAGCTCCAATAGCGCCCATACCTGAGCCAGCCCCAGCACCACCTGCACCCGAGCCGGCTCCAGTAGTATCAATACCAGAGCCAACACCAGCATCGCCTGCGCCTGAACCAGCACCGGCAGCACAGACCAATTCTTTAATACCCGAGGAAATAAGGGATCTGGAAATAGTACAGGACGTCGGGTTGCCTTTCTGGCGTAACGCCGACATGCCAGAGAGTACCAGTGCACCGCAAGATAAGGAAGTTCCCGCTGAGCAAGTCGCAACCGATACGCACAGCGCTGACACGCTCGCGGCGCCACCTTGGGCGCTTCCCGATGAGGTCGCCGCGACAAAGTGGCCAGCGCCGTCAGCGGTGGATATGGCATCACCTCCAGTAGAGCCAGCGCCGGCCGCTTATCCTCCCCCGTCAACGCCACCAAATACACAAATGCCGCCTCCAGTAGAGCCAACATCGGCCATACAAGACCTACCCCGGCCTCCATGGAGTGAGCAGCCATCTATATGGGAAAGTGCGCTGTCCACCTCAGATGGTGTTCCGATGCCCACTGCCACGAGTGCACCGGGCATAGTACAACCTCAAATAGACAGCCCGTGGGACGCGGCGCGGCGCGGCATTATGATTGCGATCATGGCCCCTAAGGGTGGTACCGGCAAAAGCTCTACTTCTCTATATGCCTCTTATTTCTTGTCTCAGGAAATGCGCGCGGCTAACAAGAGGGTGGTATTGGTTGATGCCAATCTGCAGCAAGCAGATATTATAAAATATACAAACCAGCAGCAGTCTGGCTTCAGCATTTTGTCTATACCGCAAAACAATACTACGGTCGCCAATGTCAATGGCGGTATAAGCAAACCTCAGCAATGGAATGGCATGGAAATACTGTTTGGACCACCAGACAAGCAATCGGCTAACCCGGAGCACTTGCCCCCGTCATTTTACAAGACAGTCACCAAAATACTGTGTCAGGAATATGATTATGTAATCGTCGATACACCAGTCGCCGAGCTTTGGCACGATTATTTTGATGGTTATATACTTGATGCCGATATTATGCTAGTTGCCATTCATCCCGGCAGTATAGACGTAGATAACACAATAGACTACTTGAACATGTTAACGCTGCCTGTATCCTCTGGTGGCAAGGGAATCCCAAAGAATCAGATCATGGTAATGTTCAATAGGATCAAGGATAGTGAGCTAGACCAAACCGTCAAGTACCACGAAATGATAAGTAGCCATGGTTATGCTGTTATTGGGTACATACCCGAGAATAGCGACTGGAGTCAGGCCGGTGAGCATAAGATGCCTCCCAAGTTTGCGTCAGACCCGTCGGATAAAGTAGGCATGAAGAATGTATTGGGGTTTGCGTGGTATCAGGTAACCCACGATCCAGCGCTGGCTAAATGGTCGGATACTTCGGGCACCATGCCTTTGCATCCACTCTTGGATGTAGAATCACAGAATCATGGTAAGCGCGGCGGCAAATTGTTTGGCAAACTTAAAGAAAAAATCAGCTAGCATATCGCGGCGTCACGGCATCACGTGGCGATCTTGTTCGAAGAGTCGGCGAGCCGTATTATCTCTAAATATTTAATAACACCTACATAGTATAATGTCTATATGCAAGAAATTATTATAGCTCACTATGATCAAAATCGTCCTGTGTTTCATCCATCCTGGGCACATCCTGGTGAAGATGCGGCCTTTGACTTGGCCGCAGCACAAGATCAAATCATAGAGGCACATAACTTTGCTATAGTTGGCTCAAACATATGCGTGGCCATGCCTAAAGATTATTGGCTCATGATTGTAGGGCGCTCATCTAGCTTCTGGAAACGGAGACTAATTACCAATACTTCTATTATTGATTGGGGGTATCGTGGGGAGCTGGGTGCAATAATATATAACCCTAACGATCACGATGTAGGCATCGAAGCCGGTGAGTCTATCGCCCAAGCCATACCAATGCGCCTGGAATCGTGTAATTTCCAAATCAAGTGGGCAGACTCGCCCGATCAGCTGGCCAGGTCGCAGAGGGGTGGGCGTGGATTCGGCTCTACCGGAGGAGCCGGCGGGGCGAGAAGGCTCGCATGACTTCATCCCCATCAAAGCGCAAGGGCACCAGGTTTGAAACTGCCGTTGTGCGCTATTTGCAAAGCGCCGGCATGCGCGCTGCACGACGTAACGCTGCTTCACCACAAGACATAGGTGATATAGGGGGCGTAGATGGATGGGCGATACAGTGTAAAGATCAGAAGACTTGGCGCATAAACACATGGATCGAGGAGACGGCACAGCAAGCTGAGCGAGGCGGCGCAGAGAACTATGTGTTGATCTGCAAGCGATCCGGCGCATCGATCGGTGAGGCTCTTTGCGTATTGCCAATGCGCATGTTGGTACAGCTGATGCAATCCCAATCATCCGACCCCAAAGGAAGAAGCGCCTGAGGCGCGCCGATCGATGGCTAAAAGTCCTGTCAACGTACACCGCCTTAAGCAAATTGAGCAGATGCTGGATTTGGTGCGAGAAGGGCAAATAGCGCAGGACATACTGGACACCCAGCCATTGCCCCCAGCTGGACAGCGCATAAAGGCTCCTGCCTGGGTCATGGGAGTAGGGCCTGACAACGTGACGCCCGTTACGGCCGCGGTGCGCACAGAGGCGGTTGGCGGTCGCATATACACGCCCGGGCTGCACATTGTTCCATTTAGCATATTGCTATATGGCAAGGAGTGGGATGGGTTCTTTCGGGTGATTGTGATCCCCCCAAATAAGCAAACCAAGGCCAGGGGTACAGGGGCACTAAAACTATTGTGCATTAAGCAACTTGCCGAGGACGATCAAGCTATGCAAGACGCAGACTTGGCCAAGCAACTGGATGCGCGTCCCAGCACAATTCGCAAAATAATGCAAGAACTGGCTGCGGATGGCTGTGTACATAATGATCTGGGCGCCTGGACGCTGATCAACCAGCACGAACCACTTCCAGACTGGCTGAAATCCCAACTGCCCGGCGTATTGATCGGAGAGGCCGTTACGGCAGACCGCTTACGGGCAGACTTAAAGCGCTCCGCCAATAAGGTGCACTGGGCCATACAAGAGGTATTAATGCAAGCACGCCCGACGATGCGTGCGTCCTGCTCCGCGCTACTTGGGCGTGTATCCTCTACCCGAGAGGTCTTTGATAGCATAGACATGAATGCGGTAGCCCAAGAGATTGCCGTTAAGACCATATACGACTTTATAGATCCCCAGCGCCCAAATTGCTCATTCTTGAGGTTACTAGCAGACCGCCTCCGTCGCGATCTACCCAGGGCGGTGAGCCATGCCACGGGAGAGAGCATACTGGAGAGTACGTGCAGGGCGTGGCTATATAACAATGGACCCGTATCGTCTGTTCAAGAAGCCTATGCCCAGGGTCTACCCGACTATATACCGCCAAATATTGTGCGGGAATGTTTAACCTCTACAAGATTACATGCGTCTACTGATCGATTTCCAGATATTGCAGATAAAGCAGAAAACCAAATAGCCGCCAGCTCATACCTGGAACAGATGGAAATCGATGACGTGACGCTGCGCCTCGTCAAGTCCGTAGGTCTGAGCGAACAAGACGCCGAAGCGTGGATATGCCACAACGCCCTACTCGGTCTTGATCAAGCCGAATCCATAAGCAGTATCCGCAAACGACAGCGCCGACGTGTTAATGTGAAAGACATAGAAGAGCAAATACAGCGTGCCTTCCTGTTGCCCGGCGAAGACCTGCAAGCCGATAGTGCAAAGATACAACGGCGCATATACAGAGCGCTCTTTGGCGATTAGAGGAACAGCATGGCATCGACCATAAAGATTAGGCAATCACAAGAGCAAATACGCTCTATCAGGCGGCGCAGGATAGCAATACGTCTGGTGCCACCGATCGCAGTTTTGGTTTTAATAGTCGTGGTTATCTCGGCAGTGGGCGGTTGGACCGGTATAGCCGTATTAGCTGGCATTATTTTACTGGGGGTCGCTGGCGCATTCTGGGTGTACCGCGTGATCATACAACCGAGCAACTGGGTCAATAAGTCATCTGACTGGATGGCCACATACGAGAATGAGCGCAACATATCGGCGGGTTCTGGCATATACACTATAGAATCGGCCAAACAGATCGCAATACCCAATCAATCAGTCAGCATAGTGTCTTTCATGGTAGCTCATCCAGTTAGGCACGACTCCGCTTATACGTGCCCATTGTCCGTGCGCCTATATGACCAGCGCGGTGACAAATACTATTTGCGATTCGCTGGTGAGGCGAGGCCCAGCAAGCCGGTCTTCGCTTCAATTCTTCAGCGGACATCATCCCCGCTACAAATGTACATAGTACCAAATCCCGTGCTATCCGAAACCGTATTGCCGCAGTCAGTTGTGGTGGCCTGGTCTGTGTATGGTTATCATGTGCCTGGCCATGGGCCAGCGCCCACTAGGCCAGCCGTCTGAAATGGCGCCATGGAGACATCTTGACCGGTCTGCGGGGCTTGTATTATCTGGCCGTTGCCCGCGTATATAGCCACGTGTCCCGGGTTGGTGGCTGTCCCGCCATCGCCCACTCCTATATAAAATACAAGGTCACCAGGTTGTAGGTTCTGTGGTGTTGGGTTGGGTATCAACAACCCTGCGCTCTCTATAGTGTGGTATTGCGCTGCGGCGAGGTGCACTACGCCCGTGATGCCCACTGCGGCCAGCGCGTACAGCACCAAGCCAGAGCAGTCGAATCCGGGCTGTCCTACTTGATTAGGGGGAGCCGTGGCCGCTCCAGAAGGTCCGCTGGCTGTACCGCCTCCCCAGACGTATGGTTTGCCTATCTCCGCTTCGGCGTAGTGCACTATGCTCTCTCCGATCGATGAGGGGCATAACGCTGTGCTCGTAGAGTTCGCTATGCTCGTGCCGCTTGGTGGGTGCACAGCTATAGGCAGCGGTACGGGTGGGCTGGATGCGTACAATTGGTTGACCAGAGCAGTTGCCTGTGGTATCTGCGCCGTATAGTTTGATCCACTCGGAGTACCGGAAGCTTGTACGGCCTGTATTGCTGGGCCCGGTGCCATCGTCTCCCACCCGGCAACATCTGACAGGCCCTTTGTCAGTGCGCTCGGCGATGGCACTGGCGGTATGACCCAGCCGTGAGGAGTACCGAAAAATGCCTGTGCCGCGTATGCTGGATTAAGCAACTGCGCAATTTGGGCGTTTACGGGGATCTGCGTTGACCAATTATCGCCCACCTGCTGCTGAAAAACACCAATCGAAGCTCCGTTGCTGCCCGATCCTTGTTGCCCCGGCATGGTCAGCGACTGTGGCAACGAGGTATTTGCCAGAGACAGCAGAGAAGATTCATCAAGGCCCGCGGCTATTCCATCTATGGCCGCCTGTTGTGGCAATCCCTCCGACTTTGATATGCCTATGATAGTACGCGCGTTGGCTTGCTGTTCGGCGGATACTTGTTGAGCGGCCTGTGTTGATGATGTGGTGGAGGAGCCGACCAACGCGACGGGGACGCAGGTTAGTACAGCGGGTGGCTTGGAGGGAGTTGGGGACGGGCCACCCATCACAGCAGTGACCATCCCCAAAATAGCCATCACTATTACCATGAATATGATTAGAGATGTAAGGATACCCCCGATTACGAGTTTACCGGTCATGCGTCCGAGTGTTGATAATACCGATGATGTTCTTCCGCCTGCTCTTTTGCTGGCAGCCTGATTTAGGGCCTTTTTAGTGTTTGCGATAGGGTGTGCAGCTGTTTCAGAAACTCCCTCAGCCGATTGGGATACTTTCCGCATTGCGTCTCTGATTGGCGCAGTTGCACGGCGTGACGCGTTTCTGATTGGATGGATAATTGAGTCGCTGCGCTTTGTGTTCTTTTGTGCATCTTTGTTGTGTTCGCTGTGCTTGCCGTCAACACGCTTGCCGTCAACACGCTTGCCGTCGCCTTGTTCCTCTGTGCTTGTCGCTTCCTTGGAGTCATTGTGCTTATTCTTGGGCAATAGGCGCGTATCAACATGCACAGAGTTGTTGCTAGTCGGCATGTCGTTGCGTGTCGGCGTGCCGTTGCGTGTCGGCGTGCCGTTGCGTCGTGCAGGCTGGGAGCGTGACGAACGTGACGCGGATTGTCTGCGGAATTGGGCAGTCTGTTTCTTATTGAGGTCTATAAGCCTTTGGCTAGTACCCGAATCATCAGTCGGACTCGTAGCATTGAGACGCCGCCTGAGATTGGCGCGGGATCGCGGTTTCTTGCCGTCCTGGGGTACCTCTTCCTTTTGCTTTGTCATTATGGGTCATTGTAGTGCGCCCAAATTATAATGATTCATGTATAAAACTAGATGTCGTACAGCCATTAGTCGCGGGGTCTTGGCACTATTTATATTACCGATCGGCATTTGGTGGATTATGGCGTTGGGGAGCGCACCACCAGCGGCAGCAGCGACAACGAATTCGCTACAGACCTGTGTGCTTTATACCATCAACATGACATGCGAACCCACTATACCCTTGGGGCCACTACCAAAGCCTAAATTATGTGCCCCGGGGTGCGTCAAAATATTGCACGCGACGAACGATACGAGCGTGCCGGTCACGCCGGCAAAAACGACACCGGCTGCGACACCAACACCAACAAAGACAACATCATCGACATCCCCGCCGATAGCCCCGCCGATTGTAACAACTAACAATCTGCCCGGGGGCATTACTCCGTGTGGCGGAACCCAGGGTAACAGCTGCGTGCTGCTGTTTCGCTGGGCTGGTTCGTCCAACACTCCACCGCCCTCCCCCGGCGGGGCACCCATTATGGAAACCATGTTTAGTTGGTTTGACAGCATGTTCCTTGATCTGTCTGGTTTCGCCTGGAGCATAATGAGTTGGACGACAGCTACAGCTCTCAGTGGTAATCTATTTGAGTCTCTTGCTGGTCTTACCAATTCGATTTACTTCTTGCTGGGGTCGGAAATCATGGGGTCTATGCTCATATTGATTTTATTTATCGGGCTAATTAGGATAATGATTTATGCGCTGCGCGGTAAGCCAGATGCAGGCCGCCACCTGATAAAGTTTGCGCTACTAGCCGGCGTATTTGCGGCACTCATCATGTATAACAATCCGTCATACAGCAAAATGTCTAAGGGTTTCCAGAATGGGCATACAGTACCCATTAAGGCAAGTCCGTCTTGTTCGGCTGGACACACTTCTAAATGTGCAGCACCAATCTTGCTGGTGCTTGATGGAGAGAAAGTATTTAGTGGCCTAATTGGAAACTGGTCCAATGCCATAGCCCAAAGCTCAGCGAGCCAACGGTCTGGCTCATCTAATATGTGCGAGAAGTACATAACTGAACTAGATCAAGCAGCGGCCGCAGGAAAATACGGGGAGACATTGGCTCTTTCTGATTTATGGTTTAACACGACGGGGCTTGCCACGGCGCGCGTTGACTTCGGAAATACTTCTTATGCAAACAATGCATGGTGTCATTGGTTCGACTATCTGAGCAATGCCAATCCAGAAGACTCCGCTATATTGACTGCACGGGCTGCACAAGCGATGCCTAATAGCAAGACGGTACAAATACCATCAGTTGTTGATTTTCAGATCAACAGTAGTGGTACCGCATCACCCACAAGCTTTAATCCTTTCAATGGTCATGGTCCATCATTATTGCAGACTCTCATTCATGGCACTACCAATGTGCCACCGGATCCATATGTGATAAAGGTGCTAAACAACGGCCAGAAGACACCATATGGCGAGGGATTGAAAAGCTTTCATGTTGGTAGCTGGGTGGCGGTGTCGCCGGTTTTTGCAGATGCCCAGAGAAACGCATTAATGGATGCTTGGGGAGAATGTCCCTTGCCTACGTCTCGCCCCCCCAACGGGATTAGCTCTGCAATACGGGCGCAAGGAGATAACGTTTGTCCTAGGTTCTGGAATGAAGGTCTAGGTGTAGGTGGCGGTGGCACAAAACACAACAATGGCAGTCAACACACCTACGCTGTCATCTGGGTACCTACTTCGTCAAGCAGTATGGCCCCGGCAATCGAAAAACTCGCAAGTAGCCATTCTTATGGCTTTGGTCAAGGCGGTGGCCCCGACCCGTTCTATTTCAGCCCCAGTCCTGGCACTTTTCACAATATAACCAATCCAACAGGAGACAATGCCGCAGTAGGCAATGTACATCGATACATACACAATTCGGACCTAGAGAACTTCCTGACGCACGCAAATGGGGAGGTCAGTGCTATAGGGTGGATGTTATCTGGCTCGCAAATGTTTTTTGCTTGGGCTTTATTAATCATGCTAGCTCCATGGTTAATAGCGGCCTTTGTATCAGCACTTATCCTTGCGGGCGGTATTGTGTTATTGCCATTGGTCCTTTTGTGGGCCATGTTCGCAGAGGCGGGCAGCGGAGAGCAGCCTAAAGTACTTAGAACATATTTTAGGGTTATGATATCGGCAACACTAATGGGTAGCCTATTCAGCGCCATGTTGGCAGTGGGCATGTTGATGCTCGATTTAACACAGAAATTCATATCCATTCTCCCCTTCTCGGGTACTTATTGGATGGCCCCCTTTAGATATGCTTTAGTGCCTCTTTTGGTTATGTTCCTATTGAAGAGGATCCCCAAGCACGTAGGTTTGGGACCAATAACTGGGATGAAGAGCTCACTTACGGCTCCCCTAGCTCTGGCGGGCACCAATATACTAGGTGGTCGCAAAGATCCTTATGCAAAACAGATAGGCAAGCATCGTCGCGACACATCGGACGAAACGCCGTTATGGAACAAGATGGCAGGCCGGAGACTTAGCGACAAGGCCATAAGAACGAGAGGCAGAATACGCCACCCATTCAAGACAACCAGAAATAAATATGATGATAGTATTGAATCAGGTGAGACGATCGGTAGAAAGGGCTTGTTACACAGGAACCCGAGCAAGCTTTCATATAGACAGCGCCACCAATCGCGCAAGAATCGGTCCTATGCGTACGGGCTGGCAGGACGCGCCAAGTCTGCGGATCGCCGGAACAAATTGCTTAATAGAAAGGGCTTTAGTCAATGGGAAAACAGAAAAGCCAACGGCCAGGCTTGGATTCCTATCGCTGGCAACGCAAATGGCGGCCCCATGGATGAGATGCAGCTCAAGCAGTTCCAGGCAGAACGGAAGCAGCAGAAGTGGACGGGCATGGGTCATAGGCTCGCCGTGCAGGTTGAACGCAACAAGAATGGAATGCCCACGTCGTCGCGCGTAGTGGCAGTGGACATGAATGGGCAGGTGATTCACAAGTTCAATATAAGACCTTCCGTGAACAGGGGTGCGGGAACCAACGAACGGCTTATAGACATAGCCGCTCGACACCCTGAATCTTCTCTGTTTCATGCAGATGACATAAGTGCTAGGGGTCCCAATGGCAAGAAGTCGTTTGCTATCAAGGTGAGAGACAAACCAGTTCGCGTCCATGAGCGAGGGGCATCGGCAACTCCCCCACCCAGTCCATAATGTCGCTGCGCTCGATCTGGCGCTATGTTACACCGTTACAGAGCAATCACATGGAACATTAAAATATTATTAGGACGTGAGCGAAGGAGGCCCAGAATGACAAGGATTTGCAATTTCCCAATAAATGGAGACAAGCGCTGTACACAGCTAATAACAGATGGTAAACCGAACTGCGGGCGGCGCTCGACTGAATTGTCCGCGGATCAGCTTGGGCAACAGCCAACCGTATACGAGAAGGATGGTGAGCTGCACGTCTGGGCTGGCGAACCAGATGGCCTATATTGTCTGATTCACAACAGCCCGACCTATCCATTGATGAACCAATCAGGCAGTGGCAAGCCGACATATTGTTTGCGCTACGCGATTATATGGCAAGACGAACATATTAAACTGCATCGAGATGACGGCCCAGCCCGGATTTGGCCGAATGGCGGGCAAGAATGGTTTCAACACGGCAAACTGCATCGAGATGACGGCCCAGCCCGGATTTGGCCCGATGGTAAACAAGAGTGGTACCGATATGGTGAGCGGCACAGAGATAACGGGCCGGCTGAGATTTGGCCTGATGGTTCATTGGTTTGGTATGTAGACGGGAAGTTGCACCGAGACGACGGTCCAGCTGTGATTGAGGCGGATGGTTCACAGATTTGGTACCAACATGGCGAGCTACACCGAGAGGATGGGCCAGCTATAGTGAGAGCAAGCGGCGTTCAGTGTTGGTGGTGGCATGATAGGCGAGTTTTCGAGCAAGAATACGCCAAACTGCAAGGTCAACTGGTCAATGCTTGATCGTCCCATCTCCCGAAGTGTCGGCAAGCGTCATGACGATTCGGCTCGTACCGCTATAGAGAAGACCATGGAACGCAATGAACCATCAACTCGAGAGACGAAGAGGAACATGGACTGATGACAAGGATTTGCAACTTCCCAATAACTGAGTTCAAACGTTGCACGCAACCGGTGGCTGATGACAAGCCAAACTGCGGGCGGCACAAGTGTGAAATATCGGCAGACCAACTCGGACAGAGCCCTATCATATACCAGAAGAATGGCGAAGTGCATGTTTGGACAGGGGAACCAGATAACGTCTATTGTATAATTCATAGTGACCCGACCTACCAGGCGCTATATAAGTCAGAAGGAAAGAATCCACCGAGTTGTCTACAGCGCGATATAGAATATATGGATGAGGATGGCCATTATCACCGGGACGATGGTCCCGCTTGGATTCGGGCTGATGGTGCACAAATCTGGTATCAGCATGGCGAGCGACACCGCGATGATGGACCAGCGTTCATTTGGGCAGATGGCACACAAGAATGGTGGCAACATGGTGAAGTGCACCGTGACGATGGCCCCGCTGTGGTCTTGCCGGGTGGTGTACAGATCTGGCGCCAACATGGCGAGTGGCACCGAGATGATGGGCCGGCCGTAATTTTTGCAGATGGCGCGCAAATATGGTTCCAGCATGGCGAGATACATCGAGAGGACGGCCCCACGTTTATTGCGCCTGATGGTACACAGCACTGGTACTGGCACGGAAAGGAAGTTACAAAAAAGAAGCACGCCAAACTACGCAATAGTGCTATTCAAGATGGGCCTGTACCGTCCGCGTATGTGCTAGCCGATGATGCATCAGGATTATCGCCCAGTGTTTCATGTGTCACGCGGATTATCGGCGATAAGCAACCCCTTTATAGGGGTGAAATGTACAAAGAAACTATGGAACACAATGAACCATCAATACAAGAGACAAAAAGGAGTATAGACTGATGACAAGGATTTGTAATTTCCCAATAACTGAGTTCAAACGTTGCACGCAACCGGTGGCCGATGGCAAGCCGAACTGCGGGCGGCACAAGTGTGAAATATCGGCAGACCAGCTTGAGCAGGGTTCGGTTATGTACCGGAAAGATGGCGAATTACATATCTGGGCTGGGGAACCAGATAGCGCCTATTGCATGATTCATGGTGACCCGGCTTACCAGGCGCTGTATAAGTCAGAAGGAAAGAATCCACCGGGCTGTCTGCCGCAGGGCCAAGGTATAGAATATGTAGATGATGACGGCGAGTTTCACCGCGATGATGGACCAGCAATAATCACGTCGGGCGGTGAGCAAGAGTGGTACCAGCATGGTAAGCTACACCGAGACGGCGGTCCAGCCGTGATAAAGCCGGACGGCTCGGAAGAGTGGTATCAGCATGGTAAGCTACACCGAGACGGCGGACCAGCTGTGATTGGGCCAAATGGTTCGGAAGATTGGTTTCAGCATGACGAATTACATCGAGATGATGGGCCGGCTGAAATTTGGAATAATGGCGAGGGGCAGCGATGGTACTGGCATGGCAGGCAAGTCACCGAGGAGGAGCACGCCGAGTTGCGTAATGGTGCAATTCAAGACGAGCCTATACCGTCCGTATATGTGCCAGCCGACGATACATCAGAATCATCGCCCAGTGTTTCACATGTCACGCGGGTTGTCGGCGGTAAGCAACCCTTCAATGAGGAGGAGATGTACGACGCAAATCCCGACTACGGCTCTGCTCCTCGTCACGCCGGATCGTCGGAGCGGCTGAAGCGGTCGGCGGGCGTTCTGCTGCAACGTTCTCTACAGGTAATTAGCAACGACGCGATATGGGAACGATCAGAAGACGCCCTGCGGCAGCCCATCTCCAAGTTGTTCAATGATCACCCACAGTGGAAGCAGTCGGCGAGGACCGTACTGCAACGCCTCTCGCAGCTACTTGGCGACGATACGCACTAAGTCATTCGGTCAACTATAATATCGTCGTGCGTTTGATCTTGCCTTCGTGGTGTTTCTCTTATAGTGCCAGTCAAAATAATATTTTCCGTGTTCCTCGAAATGGGTATTTTCGTTGATCTCCTGTTGTGTGATATTATTATAAAGGCACCCATAGAACGCAAAGAATTATGACAAATACTTGCAATTTCCCGATATCTGAAACCGAGCGTTGTAAACAGCCCATGGCAGATGACAAGCCAAACTGTGGCAGGCATAAGACTGAATTGTCCGCAAGCCAGGTAGGACAGAGCCCAACTGTATACACGAAGGACGGCGAGATCCATGTTTGGGCGGGTGAGCCAGATGGCCTTTATTGTATGGTCCATAACGGCCCGACTCAACGAGCGCTGTGCCAACTGATCGGCGAGGCGGCGCCGTGCTGTCTAAGGAAGTCGGTGGAATGGACGGACGAAGATGGCAGGCTCCATAGGGATGATGGCCCCGCCGTGATTCACCACGATGGTACGCAAGAGTGGTGGCAACATGGTAAACGGCACCGAGATAATGACCCGGCAGTCGTTTTCCTTAGCGGCGCGCAATTTTGGTGTCGATACGGCAAACCGCATCGCGAAGACGGACCAGCCGCGGTTTGGCCTGATGGTTCGCGGCACTGGTATTGGTATGGTGAGCGGGTCACCGAGGAGGAGCATGCCAGACTGCGCAAACAGTCCGAAAGCGTCTGATTCTGTCTTTGTGGTGTTTCTTTTTATAATAACGATCAAAATAATATTTTCCGTGTTCCTCGAAATGGGTATTTTTGCTGGTCTATCGTTGATCTGAGTGCGCATAAAGACCGCTTCGGTGCCTTTTCTTTGTTTTAAGGGGTATTGAGGTAGCCAAAATACCGCACAGGCCAAAGGAAGGGCCAGGAGAGGCCACGGAAAGGACACGAGAGTACTACCTAGGGCTTACTTGGGTATCTTTAGGGCGTTCTCGTGGCTACGGCGGCCACAATGACCTATTCCGTGTTCCTGATAATGGGTATTTTCGTTGATCTCCCGTTGTGTGGCACTATTATAAAAACAACCACGGAACACATAAAATAGCAAGCAAACAAGAATAAGGAGCCAAAGGCAATGACAAGGACCTGCAATTTCCCGACATCCAAAACTAAGCGCTGCAAACAACCAATGGCAGATGGTAAGCCCAACTGCGGAAGACATAGAGCTAATGTATCGGCAGATCAACTTGGGAAGAACCCAACCGTATATCAGAAGGCCGGCGAATTGCATGTTTGGGCAGGCGATCCAGATGGCCTGTATTGCTTGATCCATGGCGACCCGGCTTATCAGGCGCTGTGCCAATTGACCGGGGAGAAGATACCGTATTGTCTGAACAAAATGATAAAGTACAGGGATGAGGATGGCGAGCTACACCGCGATGATGGCCCGGCTATAATCTACGCGGATGGCACACAAGAGTGGTATCAACACGGTCGAAAGCATCGAGAGGGCGGGCCATCTGTAATTTGGCCCAGTGGCACGCAGATGTGGCATCAACACGGCGAGTTATATCGTGAAGACGGCCCGGCCGTGATTTGGGCGGGCGGCACGCAAGTCTGGGTTCAGCACGGCAGAGGTCCGGCCGCGATTTTGCTGGATGGTGCGCAATCCTGGTGGCAGGATGGCGAGTTACACCGCAGAGATGGGCCAGCCATGATCAAGCCGGATGGCACGCAGCACTGGTTCTGGCACGGCAAGCAAGTCACCGAACAAGAGCACGCCAGATTGCGCGAACAGTCTCAGAGCGTTTGATTTTATCTTTATGGTATCTTTTTTATAATAATGGTTGAAATAACCTATTCCGTGTTCCTGAGAATGGGTATTTTCGTTGATCTCCCGTTGTGTGGCACCATTATAAAAACAACCACGGAACACGGAAGACCATGACAAGGATTTGCAATTTCCCAATAACTGAGTTCAAACGTTGTACGCAACCGGTGGCCGATGGCAAACCGAATTGTGGGCGGCACAAGTGTGAGATGTCGGCAGATCAACTCGGACAGGATTCGGTTATGTACCGGAAAGATGGCGAATTACATATCTGGACCGGGGAACCAGACGGTGTTCATTGTATGATCCACAGTGACCCAGCCTATCAGACGTTGTACCAACTGGCCGGCGAGACGCCGCCATGCTGCCTAAAAGAGATGGTGGAGCATAGAGATGAGGATGGTCAGTGGCACCGTGACGACGGCCCTGCTGTGATTGAGTCAAACGGCAGCCAATGGTGGTTTCGACATGGTGAGATACACCGAGACGATGGCCCCGCCATGATTTACTCGGTCGGCAGGCTGGAATGGTGTCAGTATGGCGAGTATCACCGGGACGATGGACCAGCCCGGATTCACGTCGATGGTACACAAGAGTGGTATCAGCATGGCAAGCTACACCGCGATGATGGCCCAGCCGTGATCTACGCAAACGGTGCACAAGAGTGGTATCAACATGGCGATCTGCACCGTGATGACGGACCAGCCCGGATTTGGCCAGATGGCTCCCAGCAATGGTATTGGCATGATGAAGAAGTTACCGAAGAAGAGCACACCAAACTGCGGGAGCAGTCTGAGGGCGTCTGATCTTATTTTTATGGTGTTTTTCTTATAGTAACGGTTAAAATAACCTATTCCGTGTTCCTGAGAATAGGCATTTTCGTTGATCTCTCGTTGTGTGGCACTATCATAGAAGCAACCACGGAACATAAGAGATTACGACAAAGACTTGTAATTTTCCGATATCCAAAACAAAGCGCTGTAAACAACCCGTGGCAGGTGATAAGCCCAACTGCGGCAGACATGAGTGCAAAATATCGGCAGGCCAACTCGGGAAAAGCCCAACCGTGTACAAGAGACATGGCCAGCTGCACGTCTGGGCTGGGGAGCCGGACGATCTTTATTGCCTGATCCACAGCGATCCGTCCTACCAGGCGTTGGGCCAACTGGGAGGAGATGAACCATCGCACTGTTTAGATCGAATGTTGGGGTGGCGGGACGATGATAACCAGCTGCACCGAGATGATGGCCCGGCCGAGATTTGGCCGGATGGTACTAAGCAATGGTACCAACACGGCAAGCATCACCGAGATGGTGGCCCCGCCGTAATTAGGTGGGATGGTACACAAGAGTGGTATCAACACGGCGAGTATCATCGGGATGACGGTCCAGCTGTGATTGAACCTGATGGTACACAGCTTTGGTATCAAGATGGCAAGTTGCATCGCGATAATGGACCAGCTGCAATTTATGAGGACGGCGACTGGGAGTGGTACCAGCATGGCAAGCGGGTTACTCGGGAGCAGTGCATCAAGCCGTAGTAGCAGTTTATTGATCGTTAGTCATTAGTATGATTGTGGTCCGCCGCGGCTTACGTGACGATCCATGAACTCCACGATGTTGCGCACGCTTTCATCGACTTGCGTGTCGCTGGCGTCCAGGCGCAGCGGCACGTGGTGACCGACGCCGCGCAACGACCATGACGACGCCGCCATATCGCCCAAGATGACGAGAGGCCGTTGTGCACTGTGCGCTGCGTGAATCTCCATGGGTACCCCGACGCTATGTATGTCAGAGAACAACAAAGCCACGGTGGCGCACGATATGCTCTGCACATACTCGTTAACCTTGCGTATACCTGTCCCGCCGGTGGCTACGTCTTGCGGGGCATTAAAGGCACCAGCACCTGGGTCATATATTATATACCCGCGTGTGACCAATGCGTCGCTGATAGCCCCTACGATATGGCCCAGATCGTATGCACCAGCAAAATCGATTGGTCTTGCCAGATAAATCAACGAGCTGTCTGTTTGATCTACATCCATGCGTATATTATAATGTATGCATGACAGATTCAACCAACCAACCAACCAAACCCGTTACGACTCAAAGCCAGCCCGCCGCTGTGCCCGCTAAGCCCGTAAAGTCAACGAAGTCCGCCAAGCCCGCCAAGCCCGCTGCGGACGCAAAGCCGCTCAGCCAGGCAGAGCGCATCGGAGCGGCAGTGACGCAGCGCCTGGCCGTCTTTGAGCGCTATCTGGAGAACCCCAAGGTGGCCGACCTGTGTACTTGGTGGGCAGAGCAAGCAGTCACAGAGATCGGGACCATGTTGCCAAGGGCGACGGAATACGGTTCCGAGGACCTGTTATTGATAGGGCGCGGATTGCTGGCCGTTCGCAACGCCACAGAGAAGCAACGCCACGTATCGGACCAAGAGTGCGCAGAGATGGGCACGCTGTTCTACGCTTTGGGTAAGATAGCCAGGGGGTTCAGCGCCTATGGGCAGGGCAAGCGCCCAAGCGAGGACACGCTGCTAGACTTGGCGATATACACGCACATGATCTTACGCATCCGGGAGTCTGGCGGGTGGCCGTGGGGCGCTTCTGCCGCTCAGTAAAATCACGAATTAATTGCGGCGCTGCGCGCACGCAACTTTCTAATAAGCATAAGCGATGCTTTTGCGATAAGCATCGGCAACACCTCTTCCCAGCTCAGGCCATCTCGAAGGATATGCCAGGCAACTCTGGCGGTCTTATATTTGTGATTCATCGGATACCCTAGTAGTTGCCTTGGCCTCGACTTATGCTCGTTTTCACTGGCAGCGGGTTGTGCAGAAGACTGGGATATGACTCGACTTTTTGCGTTTATTGGTGCTTGTGGCTCGGTCATATACTCCCTATATGTGGCTGGCGATACGCTAAGCAAGTTCATGGAAACCTGGGCCTTATGCCTGCCACAGTCCAGCCTGTTATCGGCCACCAACTGCTGGCAACGCTTACCCTGAGCCATTGGAAAATTACAAACCCTGGCCATTGTCCTTTTATTTCTCATCATCATGCTCTTGTCCATTCATTATTTTATATGTTCCATAGTTGTGCTCATTGCGGTGCAGACTGACGCCCAAGTTTCGCGAACAGCCTTGTCAGTTCGGCATGCTTGCGCCTGGTAATCCTCTTGCCCCGCCAGTACCACCAATGCATACCATTTGGCCAGGTCCGGGCTGGGCCATCCTCTCGGTGTCGCTTGCTGTGCTGATACCAAAGTTGTTCACCATCTAGCCCAATCGCGGCTGGCCCGTCATCCCGATGCCGCTCGCCATGACAATACCAGACTTGCATGCCATCAGGCATAATTAAGGCTGGGCCATCGTCCCGATGCAGATGACCATCTTCATCCTTGTACTCTATGACCTTGTTCAGGCAACATTGCACCTTTTCTCCAGCCAGTTGGTATAACACCTGATGAGCAGACTCACTATGAATCAGACAATACGGACCATCTGGATCGCCTGCCCAGACATGCAGCTGGTGGCTCTTCTGGTATATGGTCGGGCTTTGCCCGAGTTGGTCTGCCGATATTTCACAATGATGCCTACCGCAATTTGGTTTGTTGCCGATTATCGGTTGCGTACAGCGCTTACTATTAGATATTGGGAAGTTACAAATTCTCATCATTGTTCCTTGCGTTCCATGGTCATTTCTATAATAGCGCAGATCAACGGGAGATCAACGAAAATAACCATTTTCAGGAGCACGGAATAGGTTATTTCAACCATTATTACAAGAAGAACACTGTAAAGACGAGATCAGATACCCCGAGACTGCACACGCAATTTGGCATGCTTCCTCTCGGTGACCTCCTCACCATGCCAATACCATTGCTGGGAGCCATCTGGCCAAATCGCTGCCGGGTCATCATCGCGATGCAGGTCACCATGCTGATACCAAAGCTGTGTACCATCCGACCAGGTCACGGCTGGTCCATCATCGCGATGCAACCGGCCATGTTGATACCATCGCTGTTCTCCATTTGACTTAATCATGGCTGGCCCGTCGTCGCGGTGTATTTTGCCGTGCCAATACCAAGCTTCTGCGCCATCCGGCAGGATTTCGGACGGATCGCCTTCTCTGTGCATCTCGCCGTTTTGATACCAAGACTTTGCGCCATTTGCGTGGATTATGGCCGGCCCATCATCGCGGTGTAACTTATTGTGCCGATACCAGAGCTGTCTGCCGTCTGGCTGCACCCAGGCTGGGCCATCGTCTCGGTGACACTCGCCATGTAGATACCAGACCTGCGTGCCATTTGCGAATATCTTGGCCGGTCCATCATCGCGGTGCAGCCAGCCATCTTCGTCTTTCCAACTAATGCCCTCCTGCAGGCAACATGGTGGCGCTTCCCCGGCCAGCTGACATAGCACCTGATAGACTGGATCGTTGTGAATCAGACAGTACAGGCCATCCGGCTTCCCGGTCCAAACGTGCAGCTCGCCGTCCTTCCGATACACGGTTGGGCTTTGTCCAAGCCGATCCGCAGCCAAATTGGTCTTGTGCCTGCCACAGTTCGGTTTATCGTCGGCTACAGGTTGCCTGCAGCGATCGTCTTGGGCTATCGGGAAGTTACAAATCCTAGTCATTGCTTGCTGTGTTCCGCAGTTATTATAAGAGAAACATCGTAAAGATGAGATCAGACGCCCCCAAATTGCTCACATAGCCTTTCGTGCTCTTCCTTGGTAACCTCCTCACCGTGCCAAAACCATTCTTGTGTACCATCTGACCAAATTCGGGCTGGCCCGTCACCTCGATGTCTCTCGCCATGGTAATACCAGAACATACTGCCATCTGGCCTTACCCGAGCTGGCCCATCGTCCCTATGTAGCCTACCGTGTTGATACCACTCTTTCGTATCATTGGCGCGGATTATAGCCGGGCCATCATCTCGGTGCCACTCGCCATGCTGATACCAAGACTGCGTGCCATCTGGGAGAATCCAGGCCGGGCCATCATCCCGGTGCAGCCTACCATCTTCATCCCTCCATTCTACTATTCTATCTAGGCAGCACGGCTGCGTCTCTCTGGCCAGCCTGTACAATGTCTGGTAAGATGAATCACTGTGGATTAAACAGTAAACGCCATCGGGTTTCCCCGGCCAGACGTGAAGCTCGCCGTCCTTTTCGTACACAACGGGGCGCTGCCCAAGCTGTTGCTCCGATACCTCGCAATGATGTCTGCCACAGTTTGGACGGTTATCGGCCATGGGCTGCGTGCAACGCTTGCCCCGAGCTATTGGGAAATTACAAATCTTTGTCATTGTTACTTATGTTCCATGATCATTTCCATGATAATGCCAAGGTCAGGTGTCCTCAGACCGTTCGCGCAGTCTAGCGTGCTTTTCTTCAGTGACCGGTTTGCCGTGCCACCACCATTCCTGCGTGCCGTCTGGATAAATCGTGGCTGGACCATCCTCCCGGTGTCGCTCGCCGTACTGGCACCAGAATTGCGCGCCATCCAGCCTAACAATCGCCGGGTCATCGTCTCGGTGAAGCTTACCATGCTGATACCAGCGCTGTTCGCCATTAGGCCAGATTGCGGCCGGACCATCTCCGCGATGTGGCCGACCATGTTCGTCTCTCCAGCTAATACCTTTGCCCTCTTGTAAGCAACATGGCGGCACTTCCCCGGCCAGTTGACACAGGACCTGATAAGCTGGATCATTGTGAATCAGACAATATAGACCATCTGGCTCATCTGCCCAGACATGCAAGTTGATCTACAGATAAGCCGGTTCTATGTCTCCCGCAATTTGGCTTGCCATCGGTCACTGGTTGTTTGCAGCGTTTAGTCTTGGATATCGGAAAATTGCAAATCCTTGTCATAATCTTCTATGTTCCGTGGTTGTTTTTATAATGATGCATCACAACAGGAGATCAACGAAAATACCCATTCTCAGGAACACAGAATAGGTTATTTCAACCGTCACTATAAGAAACACTACAAAGATAAGATCAGACGCCCTCAGACTGCTCCCGCAGTTTGGTGTGCTCCTCCTTGGGGACTTGTTTGCCATGCCAATACCAGTGTTGCGTGCCGCCCGCCCAAATCAGGGCTGGTCCATCGGCCCGATGGCACTCGTCATTTTGGTACCAGGCTTGCGTGCCATCTGGCCCAATCGCAGCTGGACCATCATCGCGGTGCCGCTTGCCGTTCCGGTACCAAAGCTGTGTGCCATCCGCGTAGATTATAGCCGGGCCATCATCGCGGTGTAGCTCGCCATCCTCATCCCTGTACTTTAT
>JAEHJW020001081.1_pt1 | contig 20854 bp, 24 predicted proteins | sample 9271431 | NCBI WGS metagenome assembly JAEHJW02 | reverse complement strand
CCCGCTTTGCTGGTCGTACACCCAGGTCGTGTCGGCGCTCGGGAAGGTGAGCACGTAGAACTCGTGCGTGTCCTCCTGGTAGGTGTAGCCAATCGCATCCGACGTGATCGGATAGGTGGCGACCTCGTCCCCGAAGGCAACCGAGGAGATCACCTGGTCGATGAAGCCCTGCGTGCGGATGATGACGTTCTCGCCACGCTCGGATCGCCCGAACCAGATCAGACCCTCCTGGCCGTCGGTGTAGAAGCGCGCCACCGAGTGCTTGGCCTTGCAGCCCGACTGCAACAACGTGCCCACCAGGCGCGAGAACGGAAAGTAGGAGCCGCCTGCGTCGTACCAGATCTCGGTCGTGCGCTCACCGAGGAGCCACAGCTCTTCCTTGTTCTCGAAGACAGCCATCAGGTTGTCCGAGGCGGCATCCTTCAGCCCGTAGTAGGTCGGGTTGAAGTTCAGCGCGTACGGCTGCGAGTTCGTGTAGAAGGTCTGCGTGCCTGGGCGATTGAACACCCACCAGCCGTCGATGTAGGACACCGTGTCGGCGCCGAGGAAACCGGGGTCGATGATGCGCGAGAAGGGCGAGAGCGTGCCGGTGATCGTGTCGGATGCCGCCGTCAAGGTTGCCGGCTGGCTCGCGGTGACGGTGCCCGCGTTGAAGTCGATCGAGAGCAGTGTGGTGCCCAGCGGAAACGCGCCGCTTGCCGCGCTCAGCCCCATGCCGACGGCGATGCCGATCGGCACCTGCGCGCCGAGCTGGATCACCTGGCTGCCGCTGGTCACCGAGCCGCCGAACTTCGCCGGCGCCGGCCCGTTGATCTGGTAGAGGTAGCCGTTGGAGCCGTCGACGATGACCGCATAGCCGCCGGCGTTGTTGTCGCGGATGGACACCGGTCCAGAGCTTGTCAGCAGGGTGCCCACCGGGACGAGCGAAAGCGACGGAAAGGAACTGGGCGTCGCAACCGTGTTAAGCGACACCAGATAGCAGGTGCTCCCGATCACCGCCAGCGCCTTCTCGCCCCCCGGAAGCTCCCAGGCGCCGCGCACTGGCAGCTTCGCGCCGGAATATGGGCGCGGCCACTCGGTCATGTTCGGCGAGAAGCCGGGAGCGCCGCCGCCGGGCGCCGCGCACAGCTGGGCCAGCCCCGGCGCGCCGAGCAGGCCGACGACCTCCTTCGGGTTCTGCTGGTCGACCTCGGGGTACCAGTTGATGCACAGCTGCACATCCTGCAGCGGGTTCGGCGCGGGGTCGTGGCCTCCGACGAACCCGAAATCCCCGAACATGGAAAGCGGCCCGTTGTTGCCGGACATTACCGGTACCCCCCATGCAGGATCCAGCCGCCATCAGGCCGGTTGCCACGCACCACCTCGCGGTCGTAGCTTGCGACCGAGGCCGGCTTGGCATTGAGCGCCTTGACCCAGTCGCGCGCCTCGCGCGCGTTGATGATCAGCGCCTCGTTGAGCGGGAACCCGAACTCGGTGCATATCTCCTTCGCCAGCAGCCACTTCAGCATGCGGCTGTAGCCCTGCGGCATCACCAGCACCTGGTGCAGCGTCAGGTTCTGAAGAATGGTGTCGGTGAACAGGTGGCACTCGACGCTGTTGCCGGGGGTCTGGTAGACGTTGAGCAGGCCGTAGGGAAAGGTGTTGTTGTACCAACCAACGGTGGGCCACGGGCCGGGCTGCGCCTTATACAGGAACTGCGTGTATTGGGTCTCGGTCTCGTACACGTCGAGCGTGAAGTCGAGCGCGTTGAACCGGGTGAAGCCGTGCGTGATGCGCAGCGGCCGCGGGATCGGAAGATCTCCTGGCACCGTGAAGGTGATGCTGTCCAGCCCCGTCGAGTTGCCGATCGCGTTCGCCGACATGGTCACCGTCTTTGCAGCGGCGTCGAACGCGGTCACCGTGGTGTTGGTCGGGATCAGGCCCTGGGTGTCGGTGAGGATCGAGCCGGACCCCATCGCGTAGGCCACGCCGGCGCCGGCCACGAGTTGAGCCGGTAGGTTGGTCACCCCGGTGATGACGTTGGACCCCGCGGTGAGCGTCCCCGTGAAAGGCTGCAGCCCGAGCAGCGTGCAGGTCGGGTTGCCGATGCGGTAGAGCATCTGCCCAGCATTCCAGGACAGGATGTTCTCCTGCGACCCGAACACCAGCTGTTTGTCCGTGCTCAGGCTGTCAAGAAGGTCGTTGAGCGTGTCCAGGCAGTCCGCGGCGTCAAGCGGCGCGAGCTGCTCGCCCGACTGGTACGAGTTGATGCGGCGCAGTGCGGCCTGAATGATATTAAGCGCGGTCGTGGTTCCGATAGTCATAATGCGCCTTCAAATTTAAAAGCCATTTGCGAGGACATGATTTTTGCAAGCATGGTTATCCCACCAAAATAAATCCTGTTCCAGGCTGCGCTCCGGATTCGACTGACACAGCGGGGACAAGAGAGCCGCCTGGAACATTTATGTACCAGATAGCCATTTCAATAGTCCACCCGCTGTAAGTAAACCCATTATATTTAGCTAACGTCGCACCGGTCGGAGTTGGGCCGTACCCGCCTGCGCCGTACGTATTTGTGCCGACAATGATTGCTGTGGAGTCACCGGCAGTTGTGACAGGAGAGAAGGTACCCGTTGTCGTCCTGGTATCTGCCAGCAAAGTTGGAGCAGGAGACGATGCCTTGGAAAACTCAATAATCGCAAAAATATTGTAGTTGTACGAAGTGCTCGAAAAGTTAAATGACGAATTTGAATCACCTAGCGGGACTACGCGGTACGCTATTCCTAAATTTTGTGCGCCATCGCCTGTGGTTACGGACACCCACCCCGTGCCAGTAGTAATACCTGAAGTAGCACCAGCAAGAAAAAAAGCGATCTGAATGTTTCCTGGTGTTGATGGTGCTCCAAGAGAGCAAGTCACCGTTCCGGCTGATGCAAGTACACCAATGGCCGATTGAACATACGTTAAGAACGAAGTTGTCGCCCCAGGTTTCGCACCAAACCCGAAAGACTTCGCACTCGCTGCCCCGGCTGTAATGATTGATGGCATGGCGTTAGAACTTCGTGAGGGACGCGAGCACGGTAAATGTCGCCGCCGCTGTCTTGATAAGGGTGTAGGTGTATGCGTCAATTCCAGACGCATTACCCGCGCTAGGGGCTGTTCCGCCCTGCCAGTTCGGCGTGACTGCTGCCCCGTCGATTTTCACCGCGTTGTTGTAATAGGCCGTCGCACCCTGCGTCGTCAGCACTGCACACGTCACAGCGTCACCCACGGCCATCGCGGTATCGAGCGTGGTCGATCCCGATGCAAATGACAGATTCAGCGTCCAGTTATTCGCAGTGAAAGAGGTGAAATACGCCACCGACCCGCTAGCGATGCTCAGGGATTGAGTTGCAGTGGGGGCCGCTGCGATGATCTGCGTTGTCTCCGCTGCGTTGTTGAGGATTGCGGCAAGGCTGGACGCCGAGCCGCTGAGCGTCTGCGTGCCGGTCCAGTCGTTCGCGTGCGCCATGTCTAGCGCAACCTCGATCGTCCCGCTGGTCGTGACCGTGCCGCTGCCGGTGAGGCCAGAGGTTCCGACGACCGAGACGCTCGTGACGGTGCCCGTCGCGCCTCCGCTCGTGCCGCTCGTGACAGAGGTCACCTGGCCGAGCTCGTTCACCGAGATGCTTGACGGGTAGGCATAGGAGCCGCTCGTCACGCCGGTACCAGACACCGCGACGTTGATCGTTCCGCTCGTGGTCACCGTGCCGCCGCCACTCAAGCCGGATCCGGCCACCACCTGCACACTCGTGACCGTGCCGGCCGCCGCGACGCCGCTGGCCTGCCACACGTAGCCGGACGAGCCGGACGCAACGGCGGTCAGCACCTGGCCGGAGGCGGTGGGCGCGGCCACGGCGATAGGCGAGCCGTTCGCGCCCCCCATCACCAGTTGGCCGAGCGACGTCATGGGGTTGGTGATCTTCGTCGCTTCCTCGGCCTCGGCGCGCGAGGTCTCTGCAGAGATGGCGGCCGCGTTCGTCGCGTCGCCGCTCGCGCGCGCCGCGGCCTCGGAGGTCAGCCCGGACTGCAGGGATTGCACACCGGTGCTCAGCGCGTCGAGGTTGGCCTGCACGGAGCCCGAGGTCGCACCGATGATGCCGGCGCCGCCCGAGGTCGATAGCCCCATCGCAGAGAGGATCTCCGACCGTGTCGTGGGCGCGGCGCCCCCTGGCCCGGTCGAGGTCCCCAGCAGCCGATAGACGACCGCGTTCACGTCGTTGAACCATCCCTGGTCCGTGAGGGTTTCTTGATTGACGAATGCGGTATCGCTCATTGCTTGAGTCCAACGATCATGAGGCCGACAAGGCCGATGCCCACCACGCCGGAACTGCTGCCCTTCGGCGCGAAGAGGCTCGCGACCATGTTCGAGTCGTACGCGCCGAACGAGTACAGGTTCGACACGGCCATAGGGAAGCGCCCGATTTCAAGCGCAATGGAGGGCGAGTAGCCGCTGCCGGCGCTCAGCTGTGAGCTGACGTTCACGGGCAGCCCATGGGACGGGTATTGCCGCGACACGGTCCCCGGCGGTACGTCGGGGGTAAACGAGGCACCGAGCGGCCAGGGGCTGAAATAGCCCACCGTCGGGGGAGGCTTGTCGACCGCTGGCACAGAGCCATCGTTGGGCAGGATCCCCGCCTCGATGAGCTGGAAGATCGCCGCGCGATAGTTGAGCCCCACCAGGTTGGGCATCGTCGCCATGCTGATCCTTCAATGAAAAAGGGGCGGCAGCTTGGCGGCCGCCGGCCCATCGCCGCCCCACAGGGAGGAGCCGCTCAGAAGTCCATCTGGTTGCCGGAGGCCGGCTTGATCCAGTTGGGCTGCGGTCGGCTGACCTTGAGCATGTACGAGCCCGACGCCGGCGGCGTGATGCTGCCGCTGGTGGCGTTGACAAAGGTCACCGCGAGGGTGTCCTCAGCCGAGACGCGAGCCCCGACGATGCCCACGCCAGCCGTGGCCACCATCGCGGCAAGCGACACGAAGTCGCCCGTCTTCAGGCCAACGCCAGTGTTGGCGAAGGCCTGCTCGGCGGTGGTGTTCGCGGCGACGGCGGCCGGGGTGAGCTCGAGCGAGAACACCCCATCCATCTGGACATTGCCGACGGGGCTTTGCGTCGTGTCGGGGTAGCCCGAATCGTTCGGCCCCGGGTTCGAGCCCGTGATGTTGGTGCTGCTGGGAAATCCCATGGTCCTTCTCCTTTAGCCCGAGACGCGCACGCCCAGGGACCGGTACAGACTGGAGAAGCCATAGGCCACGTCCATCCGGGTGGGTTCAGCGTCGTTGTTGACCGTGTACTGGGTGACGACGCGAATCGACAGGCCCAGGTCCTCGTCGAATGCGCGACTGGATTCGGCCGACGTGCGCGGAAGCGGCAGGTCGACGAAGGCCAGCGCGAACGCATCGCGATGGAAGTACAGGTTCTCGGTCGAGGAGGTCCCAGAGGCTGCGCCGCCGTTGATCGTCACCGCCTTGCCCGCGATCGAGCCGCCGCCGTGCACGGTGCAGTTCTGGAACTGGCCGCCCACCACCACGCACTCGCCGATGGTCAGATCCACCGCGCCGGAGGCCGACGAGGTGTAGACACCGGTGGTGGCGTTGAAGCTGCCGTTGGCCAGGTTGGCCGGTGCGAACTGCGGGCCGCCGGGCGCCGCCGAGCCGGTCATCTGCGCGTATCCGCCGGGCGGCAGCACCACGAACTGCTTGAGCGCGTTGCCGTAGCGGCCGCGGTTCTGCGGGTTGACCGGATAGACGTCGGCGATCTGGATCGTGTCACCGACCTGGCACTGCGCGGCACTGTTGGTCAGACCCGAGAGCGTCAGCGTGCCGGTCTGCGCCCATCCCGAGGTCAGGTAGGCGCTTCCCGGGACCGTGTTCACCACCGGGGTTCCGGTGAGCGTGCCGGTCGCGTAGCTGGCGATGTTCGGATCCTCGAACCAGTCGGCGCCGGCGGTCTTCGAGGCGATCATGCCAGTCTCGAAGAACTCGCTGATCTTGGCCTGCGGGTTGTACAGGCCCGAGAGCGCCGGGGTCAGGTAGGCGTTGGCCAGCGGGTGCAGCACCGCGGTCGGGATCAAGCCCTTGGGCATGCCCTCGGAGATCAGCAGCGCGCGGGCATTCGTGAACGCCTGCAGGGCCTGCTGCGCGGTCTGGCCGCTGCCCGGAGGCGTGCCCGGCGTGCCCTGGCGGTTCGCGGTGTTCTGCATCGCGAAGTAGGCGCCGTCCGAGTCGATGCGGTTCGCCACGGCGGTCGTGGCCGGCTTGATGAACCGCTCCTCGAAGTCGTCGATGTCCAGCAACATGTTGATCGTGTTGAACTGGATGTCGACGTGGTACTGGTACAGGATGTTCACCGGCACGTAGTTCTCGGTCGACGGCTCGACGTTGAGCGCCGGGCCGAAGGTGCCGAGGTAACGCGGGGGCAGGCGCACGTTGCAAGTGGCGCCGATCTTGCGGCCTTTCTGGCCGAACTCTTTGTCGTACTGGCGGTTGAATTTGTCCGTCAGCACGCACATGTTCGCCAGCACCGGGAGAGCCCGGTTCGTGATCTGGCTGATCGTCAGCAGTTGGTTGCCCAAAGCAGTCTCCGATTGCGCTCATGCGCAGGGGAATCGAAAAGCGGCTTCGGGCACTCCGGGCGCGGCTCAATGCCGCCTACGCGCTCCGAGGTTGGCCTTGTTGCGGCGGGACCAGTCCTGGATCGTTTCGCGGATGTTCATGTCCGCGGGATCCTTCTGGACGCCCGCACTGCCAGTGCCTTCCAACGGCGTGATCACCGGGGCCGCGTTGCCGCGTGCCTTGCTCGGGGCTGCCCCCGTGGTTTCGCTCGGCGCCGGCGCGGCCGGTTTGCCGTTGGGTTGCTGCTGGCTCGACGTGGTGTCGTGTTGGACCGACGTGGTCGATCCGAATGGCTGAAGGGTACTCTCGATCTTGCCGATTTTGACCAGCTGCTCGTCCGGGGCAAGCTTGGCGAGTGATACTGCCAGCTCCGGGTTCTTTGCCAGGTGATAGCCGAGCTCGGCGAGCATCTCCGACTTCTGCATGTAGCCCGCAACGGCGGGGGGCACCTCGAGGTCGGAGGAGCCGATGACCTCGAGGTAGTCCGGGACGAGTGCGGCCGCGCGCTGCACGCGCTCGCGCGCCGACTCGACGATGGCGGCCTGCGCGCGCTCGGCGGCTTCCTTCGCTTCCTGCTCGCGCTGCGCGGCCAGGCGCTGGCTCACGCCGAAGTCGATCATCGCGTCGAGGAAGTCCGACTCGTTGGCGAAGTCCTTCCGATCGGGCTTGGCTTGCGTCTTCGGCGCTTCCGCGCGTTGAGGCGATGCGCCGCGCAGGCGCGCCAGCTCCGCTTCGAGCTCCTGCGCGCGGCGCTGCGCCAGCTGCGCGGTGTTGTACTGTGCCGCGGCGAACTCCTCGGCCTCGCGCAGCGCGCGATGCTTCTTGCCGACGGCTTTCTGCATCTTCTCGGTCAGCTCGCGCTTCTGGCGGGGGGTGAGGCCGTCATCGCCCTCGACGTCGTCGGGATCCTCGGCGGCGTGCGCGGGATTTTCTGGCGCTGCCTGCGCCCCTTGGGCGCCTCCCTGCTGCTTTCCGTCCGAAGCTGCCGAGGCTGCGCCTTCCCCGCTCGACGCGCCGCCCGCGGCCGCCGCGCCTTCTCCGGCAGGAGGATCGAGGGTCACGCCCGCGTCGGCGAGGATGGCGGGCAGGTCATTGCCGTCGATAACGGTCACGGTCATTGCTGGGCTCCGGTGGGGGGTTGGGGTTGGGCTGCGGCGGCTCGGTCAGCCGCGGCGTTGGCGTTGTCGTTGACCATGGCGGCCGCGTCCTGGCTGGCCTCATGCATCAACTGACGCTCGAGCATCTGCGCCTCGTGACCGCGCGCAACGCGTGCATCGATCATCTTGCCGGCGGCGTTGATCTCGGCGACGTCGCGCGCGGTCTGCGCGCGCGTGTTCGTGTCGTGCAGCTTGGTGGCTGCGTCCAGATGCGCCTTGCCCATGTGAAGCTTGATCTCCTGCTCGGCGGCCTGGAGCTTTTGCTGCAGCATCGAGTTTTCGTTGGCCAGGGCCTGAACCACGTTCTTGGCGCGGCTGGATAGGCCGTCCATGATCTTCTCCAGCCCCTCCGGCGTCTGCGCCATAAGGCGGTCTGCCAGCTCCTGCATGTAGGGATGGTCGATCGTGCGGAACACGAGATCCGGCGCGCGCTGCGCGATGATCTCCGCCAGCGGCGCGATCTTGACCATCTCGAGCAGGTTCGAGGCGCCCTCCTCGCGCTTGGTCTCGTAGCCCGGCCCGGTGTCCATCACGACGTCATAGCGCCCGATCGACAGGTCGTTCTTCACGCGCGCCAGCGCACCGCCCTCGCCGGCGACCCGCTCATTGATCTTGACCATCTGGGGGGTCGAGTCCTCGCCGATGATGCGCTGCATGCGCTCCTCGCTGAAGTACTCGGGGATCCACTCGAGCATCACGCGCCAGCAGTGCCCAATGGCCTGGGTCAGATGCTCGTAGTACTGGAAGTGCGATTGGTCGGAAAGCCACTGGCGGCGGTTGATGGCGCGCCCCGACACGACCACTCCCTGCTCGTCCTGCCCCGGCTCGTTGGGCATGCCGGCCACGGCGACGAGGTTGGAGCGCATGCCCTGCACGAACTCGGTAAACCCTGCTTCGATCTGGGCAGGCGGCTGGCGCGCGGGGGGCGGCACCATCACGGGCAGGCTGCCGGTCTCAAGGATGATCGGCTTGTAGGTGAGCACCGAATAGGGCTTCTGGTTCGCGTCATCCCACTCGGGATGGCCGTCCAGCTGTCCCTCGGCTGCGATCCAAGGTGCTTTCGGCGCCAGCCCCAGCCGCTTGATCTTCGCGACCTCGCCATAGTTCACCATGCGCTGCGGGTCCATCATGGCCTGCACCATGCCGCGGCGGCGGATCTTCCCGTCGATGTCGACCGCGTTGCCGTCGACGCGAAACACCGGGATGAAGCTACCCGGGATCACCTGGCGCTCGAGCACAAGCAGGCCGTTGAGCCTGAACCACTGCACCTCGCGCTTTACCGAATCGCGCTCGCCCTCGATGCGCAGCCCGCGCGCTGCCAGGCGCTCCACGACGTCATCCATGACCACGCGACCGTTCTCGCTGCGCGGCAGCTCCGATCGGTAGCGCGTGAACTCCTCGTTCTCGCCGCGGATCAGGTAGAGCTTCTCGGGCTTCTCCAGGATCCGGAAGTACTCGGCAAGGCGGATGTCCTCCTTGTCCTCCCAGTCCAGGCGGCTGGCGTCGTTGCCCTGATCGTTCCAGTTGACGTTCTTGGCGCGCGGGAAGCGGCGCTTGTACTCCTGGCGCTTCATCTTCACCGAGATCAGGCACCAGTTCTGGTCCGAGCCGCTGGGCATGATCGCGCTCGGATCCATGTAGACCGAGAAGATGTTGCGGATCGGCATGATGCGCAGATCCTTCCTGAAGCTGTCCGGGGCGATGTACTCGGCGATCAGCCGGAAGTAGCCCACGCCGGCATCGACCGCGCGCTCGGCAGCCAGGTCATAGGCGATATCGGCCTCTGAGCGCACCTCGATGTGGCGCCCGATGCCGTTGATGATCTCGGCCATCTCCACGTCGGCACCGTCGCCGACGGGGTGACAGCGGCCGCGCGGGCGCTGCTGCTTGATGTTGTTCACCACGCGGCGCACGTACGCGTCGGTGAGGTTGATGGTCAGCTCGGGCGAGTCCTCCGAGGCGGTCGTGACCACGTCGTGGTCCCACTGATCGCCCTCGCGAAACAGCATGGCCGCCTTCGCGCGCTCGCGGTTGTCGCCGTCGGCGTCGATGGCGATCTTCAGGCGGTCGCGAGCCTCCTCCCAGATCTGCTCGTCGGTCTCGGCCGGGTGATCACGGTCTTCGTCGGTGCGATCGGCGGGCGGGTTGGTGTCGTGATCGGCCATTTTCAGGTCCTCATCCATGCGGTGTTGGCGCCGAGGCGGCGGTGAATGATCTGCTGCTTCGGCGCCTGGATCTCAGCCTCGGGCTTCGTGAGATGCGGAAAGAGGTCGGCGAAGCCCCACACCATGGCGTCCATGCGGTTGGGGCTGTTCTCGCCCATGTAGCCGTGCGTGGTGGTGGCGCAGCACTCGTCTTCCAGCTCCCGGAAGATGCCGGCCATGCGCACCTTGCCCTGCTCCACCAACGCGCTGATCGGCTCGGCGCGAACCGCCTTGCCGCGGGAGGCTTTCACGGGCCGGAAGGGGGTGTTCGGGCGTACCGACTTGATGACGTGGTGCACCATCGCGCCGCCGAAATTGACCTCGGCCACGATGCGGTCGGCCTCCCATCGCTCGAAGGCGTCGCACGCGACGCGGCCCCACACGCCGGGTCCTGCCTTGCAGGTGAGGTCCTCGAGCACATAGCCGTATCCGTCGATCCCCAGGCCGACGACCACGATGCCGATCTCGTCGTTGTCGACGTTGTCGGTGTCGTCGGCGCCGCTGGGGTCGACCGCGACGACGATGCGCAGCATGTCGGGCAGCTCGTCGTCGAGGTTGCGCCAGCGCTCGAACCAGTCGTCGCGGAACAGCGCGTTGGGCGCCTCCTCCCCGAACTCGCCCAGCAGGAAGCGCTTGCGCAGGCGCTCGGGCAGCGCCTCGAGGGTCTTGATGTAGTCGGCGCTGATGTTGGCCTGGTTGTCGCGCGGGTTGATCTGGAAGAACGCGAAGTCGCTGGGCTCAAGCTGCCGGCGCGTTTCCGGATCCTGCAGCAGCTTGAACATGCGATACGTCCAGTGCCCCTTCGTCGGCGGGTTCTCGTCGTAGTACATCTTCAGGACGAGATCGGCTCCGGTGGCGCGGTCGTGCACCTTCTGCGCCAGGCGCGTCACCGCGAAGTTGCGGCTCTCGTAGGGGATCTGCGAGCACTCGTTGAGGAAGATGTCGGCGTACTCCTTGCCCAGCACCTTCTCGACGCGCTTCTTGTCATCGAGACCCGAGAACCAGAGCTCCGACCCACCAGGGAAGGTCGCGTACAGATCCGACTTGTTCAGGTCGTACGGCACGCCTGGGAAGCACTTCGCCATCACCGTGGGGAAGGTGTCGAGCACGATCGACTGGCGCACATGGCCGGTGCGAAAGCGCAGCACCGCGCCGCGCGAGCCCGGCGCCTTCAGACGGCGCTGCACCTGCTTGCGCACGATCTGGAACGTCTTGCCCGAGCGCGACCCGCCGGCGAGCATGATGTGCGTGGCCGGTCCGTTGAGGATCTCCTGCGCCTCCTGCTGCTTGGGCGTGAGCGCGAACTCAGCCATTGACGTCCGAGCCGTTGAGCACGAGCGCCACCGGCGCCGCGGGATCGCCCGTGTGCGTGATCCGATCGCCGTACTTCTTCGGGTTCCACTTCGCGAGCAGCTTCAGGCGTGTCTCGATGCGCAGCTTCGAGCGCTGGACGTGCTCGGCGTCGTACACGACGAGGTCCGCGCCGTCCGCGCTCGCGCGCTTCACGAAGTCATTGCGGCCGTCGTCGGCGATCTCCAGGCATTCCTCGGCGATCGCATCCATGCCGATGTCGCGCGCGCGCTGGTAGGCCTCGCCGAACTCGGGGTGAGCCTCGATCCACCGATACACCGTGGGCCACGCCAGCCCCTTGTCGCGGCAGATCTCGCGCAGCGGGACGCCCTCGGCCATGCGTTCGCAGATGTGCTGCCCAATGGCCTTCGTGAACTTGCTGCCGTAGCCCTTCGGAGGCCCGCGCTTGCGGCCGGTCGACGGCTTGCCCTTCATGGCCGGCGACTCCATCCCAGGCGGATAGGCGAGATGATCGAGCGCGCCATCACCGCATCGCCCTCGGGTCGTGATGCTGGCGTGCATACCACTTCGACACGAAGTCCTGGCACAGCACGGCGTTGGCGAAGCGCAGCGCGCGCTCGGGGTGCGCGGCTTCGAACTCCTCCGGGTAGAGGGTCACCACGTACTCGCCGCCCATCGAGCGCACGTTGAGCAGCGCGCCATGCCCCCAGTCGTCCGGAGGCGTAGGCGCCTCGGGATCGCGCGCGATCTCGGGCGCGGACACGGCCGGCGGCGTGAGGCGCTGGACGCCCAGCGACGCCTGCTCTAGCACCTTGCTTTTCGGCGGCCGCTTCATGCTTGCGCTCCGAACGTGAAGGTCACGACCTGAACGCCCGGCGCCGGCGTGTCGACGCCGAATGTGACTTTGCGTCCGCCGCGCGCGCCCTGCAGCAGCTTGAACAGCCACGCACGGTCCAGTTCGGATAGTCCCGCGACATCGACCTGCACCAGGGCGCGCCCGTGGGCGCATCGCATGTCGAGGCTCAGGCTGTTGTCCTGGCGCCGCGTCTTCGAACGCCAGTTCATGCCGCGGCCTCCTGCGCCTCCTGGGCGGGAGCATCGGGCTCCGGCACCACGATGCCCGACACGTCGGCCTCGCGGCATAGGATGTGCGTCTTCGTGCCCCAGATGAACTGCTGGAAGTTGTAGCCCGTGATTCGCCCGTCCTCCTCGCGGATCGAGCCGAGCTCGACGATGTCTCCAACCTTGACCTGGGTGGGCTGAAAGCGGCTGGAGCGCCACATCTTCGTGCGCTTGTGTTTGTCCGGATGGTCGTAGCGCATCGGGTAGTGGCCCGGACCCACCGCCTTGACGATGCCGCGCAGGGGCTTGGTGTTCTCGACCACGTCGAGAATCTTCGAGTGCTCGACAGGCAGCGGCTCGACCACGATCTGGTCGTGCAGGGGACGAATGGCGCAGTCCTCGGGTATCACCGTGGCCGACGCGTAGGACAGCTCGCCAGAGCGTCCATTCGGGGCGCGCAGAATGCTCACTTCGAGCCCTTTTCGTCGCTGCCCTTCCCGCTATCGCCGGCGTCGCCGAACATCTTCTTGAGCATGTCGGCGTGGTCCTGGTGCATCTCCATCACCGCGGCCTTTCGATCCTTGTCGGCGTGGATCTCGGCGGCGCGCGAAAGCGTGCGGAAATCGTCCTCGGCCTGCCAGCGGCGCTCACGATCGATGTCTTCCTTGGTCCGCTTCGGGACACCGTTCACGTCACGCGGCATGGTGGCGCTCCTTCTTGGATTGCTCGCGGGCTTCGGCGTAGCCGACCGCCAGGCGCTGCGCGAGCTTCGGAAATTTGCGCTCCTCGCGCTTGGACGAGACGAATCGCCCGATGAACTGGGAGAGCTTCTCCCCTTTCTCGCGTGCCGGCATGGCGTCCTCCGATGGATCAATGGGTTGCGAAAGGTCGACACCCGGCACGATAGGCGGCGCAGGGGTCGAATTGAAGATCAACTATCACCCAGCGCCTGTTTCACGTCGGCCTCGATCCACTCAAGGTGCGCCGTGATGTCGTATACCCCGACAAGTTCGCCGCGGGTGCCATAGCCGCGGCGCACGCGCGTCGGGTAGGTCAGCAGCATTCCGCGCCACAGCCTCACCTGGCGCCCACCGGCGGCCTGCACCTTGCGATAGATGCGCTCGGCAAGCTCCCGGGGCGTTGGGTGCCAGGAAGGGCGCGCGATGGCTATCGAGGAAATCGACGAGGCGCTCATGACGAAAAGTCCTCTGCGCTCCACCCTCCCCCTTCCTTCGCGGCACGCTTCTTGAACGCCAGGAACCGCATCGGGTACAGGTCAGCGTCGATCTTGATCTTCGCCCGGGCATCGTCCTGCCAATGGCCCTTGACCTCGTGCAGCTCGAGCACGCTGTCGGAGGCCAGCACCGCGAAATCCGGGGTGTAGAACGTGTTGTCCGCCAGGCGAAGCTTGATGCCCTCGAACTTGAACCAGAGTACGTCGCCGCGCTGCTTCAGGGCCTCGAGGTGCACCGAGTAGGCGCGCTCCGTGGCGTTCATCGCGCCGGTCTTCAGGCGCCCGAGGGCCTGCATGCGGCGCTGCGGATTCGATCGAAAGTTCATTGGGTGGTCTCCGTGACGCGGATTCGATTGCCGGCCATCCACTTCCGGCGCCGCTCGATGTCGATCTCGCTGACCGCCTCGAACTTGGCGCACTCGGGCGAGTTGAACGACTTGAGCGTTTCGGGCGGATCGAAGGCGCAGCGACCGGCCCAATGGCGAGCGAGGCCGCTGTCGCGCAGGCTCCAGTGCTGGCAGGCGAGGCAGGCCATCAGTCCAGCCCCCCGCGGAACGATTCGCGCTTGGGCGTTGATTTCGCCAGTCGCTGTTCGAGCGTCACAATCGATTCGCCCCAGCGCTGGTGATCGCCGTCGAACTCCAGCGCGATTTGCGCGCGCCGTCCCTGGCGGTTCTTGTCGATCGACAGCCCGACCTCACAATCCTTTTCCTTCGACGTGCGCCACAGGAAGATCACCGCGTCGGCGTCCTGCTCGATGGCGCCTGAATCCCGCAGATCGGATAGCTGGGGACGGTTGCCGGGGCGCTCATCGACCTTGCGGTTCAGTTGCGACAGCACGATCACCGCGATGTCGAGTTCCTTCGCAAGAGCCTTCAGGCCCTTCGTGATCGTCTCGATTTCCCCGTTTCGGTTGTCCTCGCCGGCACCCGAGCACAGTTGCAGGTAGTCGAGCACCAGCAGCTTCAGGCCGCGGCGCTTCACCGCGTGGGCTTTGGCCCGGATGTGCTGCAGCGTCAGTGCGCCCTGGTCATCAACGTAGAACTGCCGGTCGGCCAGGATCTCCATCCCGCTCGCCAGTCCCGACCAGTCGTCATCGCTTGCGCCTTTGCCTGTCTGCAGCATCTCGTAGCTGCACCGCCCAAGGTTCGCCACGGCGCGGTCGATGACCTCGTGCGCCGGCATTTCCAGGCTGAGAAACAGCGTCGGGAAGCCCCCGGCCGAAGCCTTGAGCGCCACATCGATCGAGAACGACGACTTGCCAACGCTCGGGCGGGCGGCGAGGATGTACAGGCGCCCGCGCTGCAGTCCGCCGTTCAGCGCCCGGTCGAGCGCCGGGATGTGCGTGGGCATAGCGTCGATCTTGTGCTCGCCGCGCAGCAGCTGGTCGTAGTACGCCGTGCGTTCCTTCACGAGCTCGCGCGCGGCTTTCGGTTCCTTGGGGCCCACTCCGGTCTGCAGCTGCGCCAGCATCGCCTGCGCGTAGTCAAGCGCCTCGACAGCATCGCTGCAGGTCTGCGCGTGGTCGGCCGAGCGCATCAGCGCAGCGACAAGCGCCCGGCGCGCATGGGCAGATGCCAGCGTTGCCGCCGCGACCCGGAATGACCGCTCGGTCAGCACCTGGCCGTTGGCCGCGTTCAGCGCCTCGATGTCGGGTTCGTGGCCGCGCGCCCGCAGCTCGTCAAGCACGGCCAGCATGTCGAGCGGCTTGTCGTCCTCAAGCAGCGCATTCGCCGCTCCGAAGGCGTCGCGCATCCCGGTGTCGGTGAAGTGAGCCGCGGTGATGCCGTGCTCAGCGATGACAACGGCCAGGTCGGGGAAGGCCATCAGGCCCCCGACCACGCCGTACTCGGCCAGCAGGGCAACGTCGGTTTCGGAGCGGTTCATGCGGCCTCCCGGTGATAGTTGCCTTCGATGACCTTGGCGAAGTTCTCGGCCTCAACTAGCCACGGAAGCGTGCATGTCCAGCCTTCGTGACCTGGCGCGCGAGCCGTCTCGCCCATCAGGAATCGGCTCTTTCGGACGTGACCGAAAAGGCGCCGGAACCATGCGATGCCGTCGGCCTGCGAAGCCCACCCCTTGGCTTTGCACTGCTCGCGCCACCGCGTCTGAAGGTGGCGCATCCGGGCCGTACTCCACGTCTTCACGGCCGGAAGCTCGGGGATCATCTCGTTCCAGGCGTCGACAATCTGTTGATGAGGGCAAGCAATCCGGTCGTCAGCTTTGCTGGCGACGGCCGGCGCGCAAGCGTCGGCATGTGTTTCTTGCTCTTGCTCTTGCTCTTGCTCTTGCTCTTGGCTTCGGAGGGGCTTTGAAGGGGCTTCGATGCCCCTTGTGTTTTCGGGCTCAAAGCCAAGGCAGAACGCGTCGTTGTAGATGCGCAAAAACTCAGTCCTGATAGGGCCTTGCGCCCATTTCCTGACCTCGCTCTGGATGCCGGCCACGCGTTTGTCGCTGGCCTTGAGTTCGGCGCCGATCTGGAACCGGGGCATGCTCTTGACGAATACCGTATCGGAAGCCTCATCGAACAAGCAAAATCCCACTTCGATGAGCCTTGCAAGGGCCTTAGAAGCCCCTTCCATGGTCATTCCGGTTTCGTGCGCGATGTAGAGAACCGGGCAATGAAACACGCCGGTCCATTCGGAATGAGGGCCGGTCATCAAGTACAGGGCCACGATCTGAGCCTCGGGGTCTCCGCGCAGTTCCTTGCCGGTTGCGCCGATCCAGAACTGAGGCGCCACTTTCCCGTAATCACGCATCTCTGCTCTCATGCGATGCCAGGTGAACACCGAGGGCAGGCGCGGGCAGATCGCGCTTTTCGCTCCGTCGAGCTAGCCCTGGTGACTTGTCGCCGCGGAACTCGTTCCGTCCGGCCTGTTCGTATTCCTCGCTGGTCGCGCCCGGGTGCGTCTGCACCCATGCGGCCTTGCGCTGTTCGTAATGCGGCCAGCGGTTCACGATGCGACCTTCAACTTCCCGGCCGCCATCAGCTGGCCGAATGTCTGCGCGATGTAGCCGGCCTCGACGTCGATGCGCTCGCACTTGCTCAGGCCGCCCATGTAGCGGTCGTGCTGCGTGTGGCAGCCCAGCCGGCCGGGCTCGTCGGCGCACAGCGGAAAGACCGCCCAGTCGTGCGCCTTGATGCCGAGGCCCTTGCCGAACGGCGGCGTGTTGGCGTGCGCGGCCTGGCTGCGGTCGGTGCGGTTGCAGCGTACGCAAGGCAGCTTGGCGACGAGGCGCCGGTAGGGTTCCGATTCGAAGTTGGCCATCACGCGGGCTCGCGTTGTTCGGCGCGCTCGCGCCAGAGCTGGGCGTCGGCCTTCGCGATGCGCAAGTCCTGATAGGCCTGCCACATGCGAAGATTGGCTAGCCGGGCGATGTCAACTGCCTGTGCCGGCGTGATTCGGGTCGCATCGCGTGCCGGCGTGGCGCGGCGCAGAACATCGTGGACAATGCGGCCCTTGTATTCGCTGAGCACAACGACGCCGCTAGCCGGCGAAGGAAGGAATTCGAACAACGTGTCGCTCCAGATCTCGGCCGGTAGTGCGTAGTAGTGCTTCCAGACTTTCGGCGGGTGTTCAAGGCGCTGCTCGTCGTAGATCGGCGGCTGGGACACTCGAATCAGGCGCCCGGCTTCGTTGAAATGCTCGACGCGTGGACCGCGCCCCATGAACGTGCGCCGGAACCACTTGTCCTTCTTGGCGTCGGCCTTGAGATCGGAGCGGCTGATCTTGATTTCGACGTCGACGATGCGAAGGTCCGTCGTCACGCACAGCAGATCGCATTCGTGACCGGTCCAGATGCAGTTGTCGACGACGACGAGACGCCGGGCGAACAGCCCGACGGCCAGTTCGCGCGCAATGAGGCGTTCTGACCATTCCATCACGCCCACCCCTCGACGATCTCCGCCAGCACGCGATCGCGATCGGCGGCGCGCAGGTGCGGAACGATGTGCTCGCACACCGCGTCCAGCGCCCGGCAGTACCACGCCTCGAAGTCATCCTGGCTCATGTTCTCGAAAGCGATCGAGCGCGCGACAGGGACGATCTCGCCTGTGCGCGGATCGGTCATAGGGTCGCAGTAGCCGGTGCACAGCTTGAGCGCGTACAGCGCCTTCTCGGCCGTGTCGTAGACCTCGCTGTTCTCGGCGATCAGCTGCAGAAGCGCAAACAGGCGCCGATGATGTTTGATGTTTCGAGGCGAACTCCATTCGATGCGCAGCCACTGGCCGGCTCGCCCCTTGATGCGCAGAATGCGGGCCTTGAACTTGCGGAACGCCGCCTCATCGGCCGGCGTCGCGCCGCGCAGGCCGCGCGCGGTGGAGAGGATGACGGCGCGCATCAGGCGACCTCTTCCACATCGAACTCGAGTTCGCCGTTTGGCGCCTCGAACTTCACGCCGGAAGCTGCTGCCTGCACGTTCTTCACAGCCTGGCGGTAGTAGCTCGCCTTCAGTTCAGCGCCAACACCCCTACGCCCGAGCATCACCGCGCTATAGACCTCGGAGCCGACGCCCATGAACGGGGTGAACACGGTTTCGCCGGGGTTAGTGAACAGCGTCACGCACCGGTCAATCACATCCAGTTGGAGCGGGTGAACGTGCTTTTCGTCCTCGCTGTCGCGGGCTTCGCGGTAAGGCAAGACGCGCTGCATGCGGATGTCGTCCCACATGCAATCGGCGTACTGGCGCCAGATCCAATGCGAGAATCGGTTTTCGGTTTGTTTGCCTTTCCATCCGCGATAGGGGATGACGTCGGAAGGCGGCAAACGCTCGCCGGCGTACTCAAGCATCCCTACCGGATGAGCAACAGGAACCGGGTTCTTTCCGGCTCGACGGAAGGTCAGGAGTTGGTCGCCAGCGGCCACCCCGCAATCGATGCTGTCCTCGCACAGAGAGGCGTGCGCAAGGTTCTTCTGCATTGTGCGCAGACGAACCGCAAGGGGCTCTTTCCAAATCATCCTGCGCCCGGTGAAGTGCCAGCCGCGCGCCTCGTGCAGCCGGATGATGTCTCCGGGTAGATCGATGTAACTGTCGGTTCCCGAGTTGCTGCGCGGGATGTCCATGCAGTGAACCGCCGTGATGCGGCCCGGCATCGTGATCCTGGCCAGCTCCGCGATGACGAACCCGTAGTGATTCAGGAACTCGTCATAGTCGAGACTGTTGGACAAGTCGCGGTCGCTGCTGCTGTATTGGTACAACCCGCCGAACGGAGGCGAATAAATAGAGTGGTGCACCGACGCATCGGGCAAGCCTTGCATGACTTCCACGCAGTCGCCATGGAACAAGGCGAACTTGTCCGAAATCACTTGATCGTGCACAGCCACGGCGGAACCTCCATTTGTTTGGAAAAGTGCGTGAGGCGATCAATCGCCATCGCGGAGTTCATTTCGGCCACAAGGTTGGAAAACATCTTGTCGGCTTGTTCGGCCTTGCGCTGAAGGTTGCGCAGCACGCCCTGTTCGCCCTCTGTCGTCACGATGTCCACCGTGACAGGGTTTTTCTGACCGAAGCGCCAGCACCGCCGGACGCCTTGGTAGTACTGCTCGAACGAATGCGAGGGGAAAAACGTGATGTGGTCGCAATGCTGGTAATTCAGTCCCCATGCGCCGATCTTTGGCTTCGTGACAAGGACGCGCACGCGGCCTTCGGCGAAGTCCATCAACTTGGCTTCTTTCCGCTCATCGGAATCGGCGCCGCTGACCTGGATCGAATCCGGGATCTGTTCCTCAAGCTCGTCGCCCTCGTCGTTCAGATGACACCAGACGAGAGCCGGTTTTCCGGTCCCGTTGACCAAAGACGCAACGCGCTCGCAACGCTCTTGCACCGTGCGGCGCCGTTCTTCGCGCTGCTCCTTGAGGCCAGCAGCCGGCAGCGCGAAAAGCATCCCTTCAGCAGCTGATTCGACTTCGACCGAATGCTCGCGCTCGATCAGCGGCGGAAGCAGGAACCGGTCGTCGGAAAATCCGATGTCGGACGGTCGGCGAACGGCGCGCGCCCACGAACAGACCCACCGCCAGAACGGAACTTCAGCGTGCCCTTTCAGTCGCCACTTGATGACCTCGCCACGCATGCGTCCCTGAGCCGAGTTGTTCAAATCGTTCTTGAAGAATCGATTGAGCATGTCCATGTGGCCGAGGTAGCCGAGGGCTTCGCTGGACGTGCCGAGTTCGGTGAAATCGTTCGGCGCTGCGGTGGCAGTCGCCAGCAACCGAAAAGGAAGCTTGCGCATGAACCCCGTGATCTCGGTCCGCGTCGCGCCGTTGTAAGACTTGAGGATCGAGGATTCGTCGCAGATCATTCCGGCGAAATCCTCTGGGCGGAACAAGTGAAGCTTCTCGTAGTTCGTCACGACGATGCACGCTGCATCGGGTACCGATCCGTCACGCGAAATCGCGGCGCGGATGCCGAACTTGTCCGCGTCTTTGGCGATCTGATAGGCAACAGCCAGAGGGGCGCACAGGAGCACATGACGGCCCGTCTTGCGCACTACGTTTTCGCCGAACACAAGTTCCATCGCGGTCTTTCCGAGCCCGCAGTCAGCGAAGATCGCGGCGCGGCCTTTGCGAAGAGCCCACTCGGTAAGATCGGACTGGAAATCGAACATCCAGTCAGGCATCCACACGGGCGCGAACCCGTGGTTTCCTTCGAGTTGCGCCTTGTGGTGCAGAAAGTCGTCGTAGTTCACAGCGCCCGCTCCCACGCCGGCCCGAGCGTCCCGTGCCCGCAGGCGCGGCGGATCATTGCCCTGTCTCCAGGGGATGGCTCTTTGACCACCGCGCGAACGCCGTAGGGAACGCAGCTTTGACCGCTAGCGCGTATTTCCATGTGATGCCTCGTGTATGTGCATACGCAGCGGCGCGCTTGCTGATGCCCAGGCGATCAGCGACTTTTTGCGGGCCTCCGCATTCTGCGAACAGGGCACGGGCCGCCTCAGGTGAGATTCGTTCCATGCCTCCACTGTAGCGGATCGGCGCAGGATGTCAAGAACAGGATTGACCGTGTAATTTAGTCGGTAATTGCAGAAATGTTCTTGCATTGCCGCTGCTCGTGGACTACATTGTGTCCATCGGCTGCACGAACGCGGCCAGGGGAGAACGAGATGCAAGCCTCTATCGTCATCACCGATCAGCGCAACGACTATCACGGTCGTGCGCAGAGCATCGAGCTGACCGTCGCCGGCGACTATGAAGCGCCGGAACCCTGCAACGGCCTCCCCGATGGTCTGCTGATCGTCGAGCGCATTGAAGTCGGCG
>JAEHJW020008124.1_pt1 | contig 20860 bp, 29 predicted proteins | sample 9271431 | NCBI WGS metagenome assembly JAEHJW02 | reverse complement strand
TTATTATATTGCAGTAGACCTTGCTGGTTATGCTGATGAGACTGGAAAGGCGGAAGCTAAAACAAAGCGTAGAGATGAACATGCTATTGCAATAGTAAAGCAGCATAGTGGTGGTTGGTGGGTCAAGGACATTAAGACTGGTAGATGGGGTGTAAGGGAAACAGCCCTACAGATTATTAAAGCTGCCAAAGAGAATCATGCTATTGTGACAGGTATCGAAAAGGGCGCATTGATGAACGCTGTCTTGCCCTACCTTGAAGATACAAAGCGGCGTATCGGGGTGTATCCCCACATCGTGCCCCTTAGCCACGGTGGAAAGTCTAAGAATGATCGTGTCCTTTGGGGGCTTCAGGGACGCTTTGAGCATGGAAAGATTCAGTTGAATAAAGGGAGTTGGAATAATAAATTCATAGAGCAACTTTTAGATTTCCCTAATCCACTAGCTCACGATGATATGATTGATGCTCTTGCGTATATTGACCAGATGGCAATTCAGAATTATGGAGACTATGAGATCAGTGAATGGGAACCTCTTGATGCTTATGTTGGGATATGAATGAAAATTCTTATAGCATGTGAACAGAGTGGTGTAGTTAGAGAGGCCTTTATACAAAAGGGGCATGATGCAATATCGTGTGATTTGATGGATTCAGATATTCATGGCCCACATTACAAAGGGGATGTCCGGGACATATTAAATGACAATTGGGATTTGATAATAGCACACCCCCCTTGCACATTCTTGGCTGTTTCAGGAGCTAGATGGCTGTATGATTCAAGGTATCCTAATAGGAAGCGAGATCAAGATGAAGCTCTAGAATTTGTTAAACTGTTAATGTCGGCAAAAGCAGATAAAATAGCCATAGAGAATCCAATAGGGTGTATTAGTTCAAGAATAAGAAAACCCGATCAGATAATAAAACCGTATCAATTTGGTGAGGACGCGACAAAATCCACTTGTTTGTGGTTGAAGAATTTATCGAGGCTAAAACCGACAAACATAATTGTCCCAAGTATTCATATATCAAAATCAGGGCGCTCATATGATTCGTGGTGGTTTAAATCGTCGTTGATACGAGACCCTGAAGAACGTAGAAAATTCAGAAGCAAGACATTTACAGGCGTAGCCTGCGCTATGGCAGATCAATGGGGATAAATGGCAGAAAAAGAAAAATATAGTTCTTATAATAAAATAGCAAAAGGTAATAATGGTGATGAGGATATGCCCACACCGGGCAATAACCATGCCGGTAGGGATGCCCTTACTCAATGGGTTCTTAAGAACGTGGAGTCTTGGGAAGAGTGGCGTAACCAGAATTATAAAGACCTTTGGAATGAATACTACAGATTATGGCGGGGTATTTGGGTAACTGAGGATAAGACTAGGGAGAGTGAGCGTAGTAGGCTTATTAATCCTTCTCTGCAACAGGCTGTAGAATCTGCCGTAGCAGAACAAGAAGAGGCCACCTTTGGAAAGGAAGCTTGGTTCGACATCTCTGATGACGTTGCTGACCCCCAGAGAGAGGATATGCAAGTAGTCAGGGATTATCTCCTTGAGGACTTCAAGAATCATGGAGTCAATGCTGCTATATCAGAGATTTACCTTAATGGTGCTTTGTATGGTACTGGTATTGGTAAGGTTATTGTTGAGAAGTTTGAACGTAAGAATGTAATTACCAAACCAGAAGAAGGTAATCTGGTAGATGGTGTCCAGATCACAGATGAGATTATTGTGAAACTTGAGCCAGTCTCACCTGATAACTTCGTTATTGATAATGCTGTAACTAGGCAGGGCAAAGAAGGTATTGAACAAGCTCTTGGGTGTGCGTGTATTACCACAACCCCAAGACATATTATTGAAGCCAAACAGAATGATGAGTCTGGTGAGGGTGACGAGGCTATCCCCTCTACTTATTATAAAGGTACCATTGGCTCACAAACAATAAACTCAGACCAAGCTGGTAAGGGTGAGCCTACTAAATCTCCTGAAGATGCTGGTGTGGAGATTATTGAATATTATGGTAAGGTACCAAGACAGCTTCTAGAGGCTTCTGAAAAAGAAGCTCCTGCCTCAGATGTAACCTTTGAGGTTGATGAATCTGATTTGGTTGAAGTTTATGTGACCATAGCTAACAGGTCTTTCCTTCTCAGGGCTTATGAGAACCCCAATATTATGAAGGATAGGCCCATTGTAGCTTATGCTTATGATGTGGTACCTAATAGGTTTTGGGGTAGAGGGATAGCTGAGAAGGCTTACAATCCTCAGAAGGCTCTCGACGGAATCCTAAGAGCACAAATGGATGGCCTTGCCTTGACTGTGCATCCGATGATGGCTGCTGACGCAACACGCCTTCCTAGAGGGATGCAGTTGGGTGTAAGACCCGGTAAGATGCTTCTTACCAATGGCAACCCCTCTGAGATTCTTAAGGAGTTTAGATTTGGTTCCATTGATCCAATGAGCTACAACGCTACTGGTGATTTGGAACGTATGATTCAGATGGCGACTGGTTCTATGGATAGTGCCAGTCCATTAAAAACAAACCGTAGAAACGAGACAGCTTCAGGTATGTCTATGATTATGGGGGGTACTCTTAAGAGAGCTAAACGCACTCTTCAGAATATTGAGCGTAACTTCCTTGAGCCTCTTATTAATAAGGCACTGTGGAGATATATGCAATTTCTTCCTGAGAAGTATCAGCCAATGGACTATTACTTTACAGTTCGCGGGACTCTTGGCTTGATGGCTAGGGAAGTTGAGCAGAGACAGTTTATTGAACTCCTGTCCTTTGTTCCACCTGAGACTCCCGCCTTCTTTATGCTCTTGAAGGGTATTATTAATACCTCAAGCATTGAGAACAAGCAAGAGATTATGGGTGTGATTGACATGATGCTTCAGCCCCAAGAACCTGATCCAATGCAACAGGAAGTTGCTATGAGAGAAGTAGAGCGCAAAGGTCTTGAGAATGAAGAGATACAGAGTCGCATAGTTCGTAACTATGAAAAGGTAAAGAACGATAATACTAAAACCTCTATGGACAGAGTTGGTATGAAAGTTAAAACGCTACAGGCGTTACGTTCAGCTAATAAAATTGTCAATGGGAGTAAAAAGTAATTATGGCTTTAGATCAAGAGTTACAGAAATACTATGATGATATGTTTGATTTGTTTAGTAGGCCCGGTTGGAAAGAGTTTGAAGGCGAAATAAAAGACTCTCTTGAGACCCTTAAACTCTCACTTGAAACAAGTAATGAGCCAGAGACTACAAGACTTCAGGGCCAGATTAAAGAATTAAGGGCATTAGCTAATTATAGAGAATACCTTACTCAAGGTTATGAGTCGCTAATAAACCCTGTTGTAGTTGAGGAAGATAAGTAATATGCCGAACACAGCCTATAGAAAGCGATATAGAGAAAGAAATAAAGATAAAGAAGAACTTTGGCAAAGACGTACACATTTAAAATCTAAATATAATTTAACTGAAGAACAATATAATGAAATGCTCAGACTACAAAATGGAGTTTGTGCAATTTGCAGACAACCCGAATCTGCTATGAGGCGTGGCAAAATTAGAAACTTGTGTGTAGATCATTGTCATACCACAGGTAAAGTTCGCGGTTTGTTATGTGTGGCATGCAACCTATCTATAGGATACTTGAAAGATTCTGCTTTGTTACTAAGAGTAGCAGCAGATTATATAGAGAAGAGAGGGTAATACTATTCCTATTTATGAGTATCGCTGTAATAAATGTAACACTGTGCAAAGTGATTTAGTTCCAATGAGTGAGCGCAAACTTCCCCGCGCTTGCCAGAAGGACGGGTGTGGTGGTGAAAGCCACTACATTATAAGTGCCTCCCACTTTCAGTTAGAGGGCGTAACAGGGGCTTTCCCCGGTGCTGCTCTGAAATGGGACAAAAGGCACGGTAAAAAAACTTAAGGGGACAAAAGGAGATTTATCTATTATGAGTACAGTAAATCGTATTGCCAGTATCAATGGTGCTGACAAGCATCTCAAAAACAACAACTCTGAAGAGTTCCAAGAGGATAATACCGAATTGGATGAACTCGATAAAGACGCTGAAGATGAGACTGAACAAGATGAGGATGTAACCAATAAGGAAGCTAAGCCAGAGGATGAGGTAGATATTCTACCAAAGTTCAAAGGTAAGACCCCTGCGGAGATTAGCAAGGCTTATGCCGAACTAGAACGAGAGCATGGGCGATTAGCCAACGAAGTTGGTGACTATCGAAAGATGGCTAGAGAATACTTGTTTAACGACCAAGGCTCAAACAAAGGTAAAGAGAAAGCTAGTAGGACACTCACGGATGAGGACTTCATTGAGAAGCCCTCTGAGGCAGTTAGTGGTTTAGTTGAGGATAAAATTGATCCTGTAATGAAGAAACTCGATAAGGTTGAAATGAGCCTTCGGGTTGCTGAGTTTCAGAGAACGAATCCAGACTTCCATGAAATTGTAACAAGTCCTGAGTTTTCCGAATGGGTAAAGGCATCTCCCTACAGGACACGCCTTTTTCAAAAAGCTGACGCTGCTGATTTGGATGCTGGTACTGAACTCCTGCAAGGGTACAGAGAATACCGCGACGCTTCTAAAGCAAGTAGAGAGGCTGCTGAGAAAGCTCTTGGAAAAGAGAAAACACTTCGGAAGGTTTCTTCTGAGAAAAGTGGTAGCGCAGGTTCTAGTGGAAAAAAGAAAATATGGAGTTCAGCGTACTTGATTAATCTTAAGATCACCAACCCTGAAAAGTACAACTCCCTAATGCCTGAAATCATGCAAGCTTATACTGAGGGTAGGGTGAAATAATAAATAAATTTCTTAATGGAGAATAAAATAAAATGGCTTTAGGTACAAACCATAATACAACTACCACAGGTGCGAATTATATTCCTGAACTGTGGTCGAACGAGGTCATCGCCGCGTATAAACGCGCTACGGTTATGCGTAATCTCGTTACCATGATTAACCATCAGGGTAAGAAAGGCGATACAATCCACATTCCTAACTTTACACGCGGTGCTGCTAATGCCAAGGCTGCTTCTACTCAGGTCACTCTGAATACAGCTACCCACGGTGTTACCAACATTTCTATCAACAAGCACTATGAGTATTCGCGCTTGATTGAAGATATTTTGGATGTGCAGGGACTTCCCACGCTTCGTCAACAGTACACAGACGACGCTGGTTATGCTCTTGCCAAGCAGGTTGACTCTGATCTTCACTACCTCGGTGCTACCCTTCAGGGTGGTGCTATTGCTGCTGCAACTCTGTACGAGACAGCGGTAATCGGTTCTGACGGTTCTACAACTTTCAGTGGTGCTGCCAATACCAATACTGGTAACGGCGCTGCTCTCACTGACGTTGGCTTGCGCCAGATGATCCAGACACTTGACGATCAGGACGTTCCTGAAGATGGTCGTGCTCTTATCGTTCCGCCTGCGGAGCGTAAGAACATCATGGGTATTCCCCGCTTTACTGAACAGGCGTTCAAGGGCGATGGTAACACCCTCAAGACTGGTATGATCGGTGAGCTTTACGGCATCCCCGTTCACATCAGCACCAACTGTCCTTGGCTGCACGTTGCTTCTGCGTCTGGCACACAGCTTGCTAACTTCAGTTCCACAACCCTTTCGGGTGCGGCTGACGCCAACTATGATGCTGGCTATACGATTGACTTTAGCGCGTCTACTGACACTAAGTACCGTGTTGGTATGCTTCTGCACAAGTCAGCTATCTGCCTTGCTGAACAGATGGGTGTCCGTTCTCAGACTCAGTACAAGCAGGAATACCTCGGTGATCTGTTTACTGCCGATACCATTTATGGTACTGGTGAGTTGCGTGATACCTCTGGTATTTGCTTCGTTCTGCCTGCCTAATAGTAGGTAACTAAACCCCGGCCCTCAAAAGCCGGGGAATAGTTCTTAACCGTTGTTCTTAAGAACAACTATAGAACATATAAAATTTTATATAGGAGAAATAGATAATATGGCTAATACAGTTTCGGTCACAAGTTCTAAGAGACAGCGCGAACAGTTTACAGGGTTGTTCTCTGAGATGTGGCTGGTCAAGGCTACTTGGACTGACCAAGATGCTGTTGCCGATGACGTTTCGGTTACAGTGTCGTTGACAGTTCCGGGTGTCGCCCTTGGCGATATGGTTGTAATGCAGCCCTCGATTAATGTCTCCCTTACCTCTACGGGTCAGGTTGATCTTTATGCTTGGGTTGATGCTGCAAACACAGTGAAAGTCAAGTTGACTAACATTGATGAAACTACCGACGCCTTCGCTGCCGGTGCTTTTAATGGTAAGGTAATGAAGTTTGTTGTCGGTCGTCCCATGTGGTAAACGTAGTCTGTAAGACTACTATAAAGGTTTTAAGGGGTTTCCTCTAAAAACCCCACTGAATTTAAAATTTAAATAAATAAAGGAACTCCCAAAATGGTTAAAGTCCAATCAATTACACACCCTAGTACAATTATCTCTGTACCTGAGGAGCACTATCTTCAAGTCTTGACCCGCTCTAATACTTGGCGTCTTTATGATGAGCCAACTCTTGAGAAGAAAGAGAAACTTGAATTGGTAGATAAAGTTATTGAAGCTCTTAATACAGAAGATACAGTACAGGAAAGTGAGCCGGTTAAACGCAAACCCGGCAGACCAAAAATTAAAACAAACGAGGATTAATATAAGTGGCAATCGAGCGCGGAGCAAGTGAAGCATCTGCAAGTGGGTCACAGACCACCACTTTTCTTCAGGCTATTAATTATGTTTTGGATAGATTGAGAGAAGATCAGGTAGCTTCTTATGATACTAATGCTTATTCAAAACTGATAGGGCATTTTGTCAATCATGCTAAGCGAGAAGTAGAGGACGCTTGGAATTGGTCTAGGTTGAGAACTACTGTACAAATTACTACAGTAGCAGGTACCTATAGATATGTTCTCGCTGGCGCAGGGGAGAGGTTCAGAATCATGCAAGACCCTTTTAATGGGGCTTACGATGTTATTAATGATACTAGAGATTATGCTCTTCTCATGGCCCCTAGCTCTCAGTTTATGACTACTAGGTATATGCTAGGTGCCTCACAGACTGGTGATCCTCTGTACTTTGACCTTAATGGTTTTGATGCCAATGGAGACCCTTATGTAAATCTGTGGCCTATCCCAACAGGGGCACACACTATTAATTTTCAGTTGGTTGTGCCACAGCCTGATCTTGCTGCTAATGCGACTAAGATCACTGTGCCTGCTCATCCTGTGCTCTTAAGAGCGTATGCTCTGGCCTTGAATGAGCGTGGTGAAGATCAAGGCACTATTAGTAATAAGGAAGATCAAATAGCTGGTCAGGCATTGGCTGACGCTATTAGTAGGGACGCTGGATATACTCAAAATGAGTTGGCTTTTATAGTGCAATAGTTATCATGGATAACATATAACATGGCAGTTGCTAAACTAATACCCTTAAGTATACAAGCACCGGGAAGGTTCGGCCTGAATAAACAACAGTCTGAACAATCTCTTAGTCTTGATTGGGCCACAGAAGCAACTAATTGCGTAGTTGAGGACAGTGGCAGACTTGCTGCTAGGAAAGGGTGGTCTGCTGTGACTACTTCAGCTATCAGTGGTTCACCTAATATTGAAGCTCTTGGTGAGTACATAGATAACGCTGGTGCTTCTACTATTATCTCTGCTGCTGCTAATAAGATTTATAGTGGTACTACAACGCTCACAGAGCGTACTGGCACCATTACTACACCTACTGATGACAACTGGAAGTTTATGAACTTCAATAATAAAGTCATAGGCATGCAGAGTGGGCACACTCCAATAGTAGGTACTGGTGGAGCGTTCGCTGATATTACTGCCGCTACAGGCACCCTTCCTACAGGCCATGCCTGTTTATCTGCATTTGGTAGACTGTGGGCGACATCGAGTGCCACAGACAAGACTACACTTAAGTATTGTTCTCTACTTGATGAGACACTTTGGGGTTCTGGCTCTGCTGGTTCTCTTGATGTCAAGACAGTATGGCCTGAAGGCAAAGATGAAATTACTGCCCTTGCTCAATTCCAAGGTAAGTTGGTTATATTTGGTAAGAAGTCTATCCTTATTTATTCAGGGGCAGGTACACCATCTAGCATGACCCTTGCTGACGCTATTGGTGGTATTGGTTGTATAGCTAGAGACAGTGTTCAGGATATTGGTACTGATATTCTTTTCTTAAGTGATTCAGGGCTACGTTCTCTTGGCAGAACAATACAGAATGAAACAGCCCCTATTAATGATGTCTCTTTAAATATCAGAGATTATTTTAGAGGTCTAGTGGCTGCTGAAACAGCTAATCTTATTAGATCAGCATACCACGAACGAGAGGGGTTCTATCTAATTTCTCTACCTTTAAGTGGTTATACATTCTGCTTTAACCTGAAGCACTCTACAGATAATGATTTACCTGTAGTTACTCAATGGACTGGTATCAATCCTAAAGCTTTGTTATCCGCTAGGGATGGAAATTTGTATTTGGGCAAGGCTGGTATTATAGGAAAATACACTAATATCTACACTGATAATGGTAGTACATACAACTGGGCCTTCTCCTCAGCGTGGACAGACTTTGGGGATCAAGTAAGTGATAGAATAAAGATACCTAAGAAAATAATCTTAACTCTTGCTGGTGGGTATGGCTACACCTTAACTAGTAAGTGGGCCTATGATTATAACAGTTATTACACGACACAATCAACTGCTGTAAATACTTCTGCCGGTGGCAGCACCGTAGCAGAATATGGTATTGCTGAGTATGGTATAGCTGAGTACGGTGGAAGTGATGATACTTACTCTTCTAGCACATCACACCTCACAAAGAGTGGCAAAGCTCTCAAGTTTGGGTACTCTGCTGTTATTAACCAACAGCCATTGAAGTTACAAAAAGTAGAGATTCTTGCTAAACTAGGGAGATTATAAATAGATGTCTAATTATTCAAAAGCTACAAACTTCACAGCTAAAGACAGTCTCTTAACTGGTGATCCCAGTAAGAAGGTCTTAGGGTCAGAGCTTGACACAGAATATACTGCTATTGAAACAGCTATAGCAACAAAAGCTGACACAGCTTCTCCAACACTTACGGGTACGATTACTGTAACAGGAACTACCATAGCTGGTGCCGCAACGATTACCGGCGGTCATACATGGACATCTCAGCAGGCTTTCGGAACAGGTACACCGTTTGTTTTTGAAGGGGCCACCGCTGATGCTAATGAAACAACTTTAGCTATTGAAGACCCGACAGCGGACAATACTGTTACTGTTCCAAATAGAACTGGGACAATTCTATTAACAACAACTCCCGGCGTATGTGTTCAAAGAGTTGAGGCAACACCATATACGACTTATTCCAGTCATACTACGGCAATCCCAAATGATAATTCCATTCCTCAAAATACAGAAGGAGAGGAAATTATAACAGCTTCAATTACTCCAAAAGCAACAACTAACAGGCTTGTCATAAGAGCATTTTTTCCGTTGGTTCTGGCTAACGGAGGCAATATTAATGCTGCTATTGCTTTATTTCAGGACTCTACAGCAAATGCTATAGCCGTCTCTAGCCAGACGATTGGCGCTAATGAGTTTATTTCGATGGCTCTTACACATGAAATGGCGGCAGGATCGATTTCGGCAACGACTTTTAAAATAAGGATCGGCCCTGACGCTAATACTTTACTTGTAAATGGTAACGCTTCAAATCGACTTTATGGCGGGATCGCGGCAGTAAGACTCTCGATAGAAGAGTATGCGGCTTCATAATGAAAACAAATACTATTCACACATGGGAAGGAATGAAACACACTATTGATTGGACAGCATTTGCTACTGCTATTGGGTACACCTTTGGTTGGATAGTAAATCATTTTCTAGGAATACTCTCTGGTATATGGCTTACTATGCAGATATACTCTTGGGTAAAGAATAAAAAGTGGCGTAAAGAGGAGATTAAGTAATATGGGTCTATTTAAGACTATATCATCTGGTGGTTTAAACCTTTTAGGTAAAGGGGGTCTAGATGTTGTAGGTAGATTGTCTGGTTCAAGGGGCTATGAAGAGGCTGCTAGAAATATAAGATTTGAGCCTTTTAATATTCGGTCTGGGTATGGTTCTTCAACCTTCTCAGGGGGTACTGGCACCTTTGCCCTTAGTCCTGAGTACCAAGCCTTGAGGGATCAGGCTCTAGGGGGGGCTAGAGGGTTCTTTGGTCAAGCTATGAAGTTTGATCCAAAACAAGCTTCAACTGAAGCTTATAATTTGATGCAAAGTATAGCTGCTCCCAGTAGAGAAAAGGCATTACTAGATTTAAGAGATACTTTATATGGTCAGGGTAGATTGGACGCTGCATCTGCTACTGGAAGTAATCCAGAATTAAAAGCTTTTTATGAAGCACAGAATATGCAAGACCTACAATCCCTTCTTCAGTCTATTGGTTTAGGTCAGAGCCTACTTGATTCTACTATACAGAGAGGCCAAGGATTTCTAACATCTGCCCAAGGTCTTGACACGTTGGGTAATGAGCAAATTAAACTTGGTTTATACGGTGGTCAAGGTACCTTAGAATCAACTAAAGCACAATCTGAATTGCTTGGTAAAGCTGGTGCTGCTGAAGCTAGTTTCTGGAATAACCTTATTGGTGGTGGAGCCAAGGCTTTTGGTATACCGGGTTTTAAGAAATAGGAGATAATGAAAGATGGCTGAAAATCAAGGTTTCTTTAGTGGCGTGTTGTCCCCTGAAGAAACAGAAAGAGCTATTGATAAAGAAATCTTAGGCGATAAGCCTGATGCTGCTACAGTTATTGGTGGATTCTTGGGCAAGGCTCTAGGTGGTGGGGGTTATGAAAAAGACCCTAGGATGCAACAGGCAGTAAAGACCAAAGCCCTCCAAGAGAGGGTGTCTGCTATTGCCTCAGAGAAAGGTATTGACTTTCAGAAAAATCCTACTGAGTATACTAGGATAGTAACTGCTGCTGCCTTTGAAATGGGCATGCCTGATATTGGTCTTAAGGCTATTCAGCAAGGTCAGGAGTTTGAGATTAGTCGCAGAAAGATTGCTGCTGAGGAAGAGCGTAATAGAATACTTGATGAGTGGTATAAGTCTGGTGGTGGCAGTAAATCAAAGGATAAACAGAAGAAATTTGTTCTTCCCAATAGTATTGATGTTAAGAACATCCTTGGTACTCTTCAAGGCAGGGAAGAACTTGCTGGTATGGATCCTAAACAGATGGCTAACTTATCTGTTCGTATGGCTGCAAGGATTAAAGAACTTAAGAATGATGACCCTGATATAGAGTTTGGTGACGCTTTTGATATGGCCTATTCTGAACAGAGAGACAAGATTAAACCTGCTCGTAAAAGAGGACTGCTTGATAAAGATATGAAGGACTGGTCTCTTGAGGACGTGTATAAACCTTTTGATGTCAAAGCTGAGTACGATGACAGTGATGACCCTATTACTGAAGATATGGTATCCATACCAAAGGATAAACCTAAAGAAAGTAATACAGCAAGAGTTAAATCTCCTGATGGAAAGATTGGTACTATACCACGTTCTCAATTAAAAGCAGCACTAGCACAAGGTTATAAAGAGGTTAAATAACAATGGCTGAGGCCATTAACTTTACTCCTGATGACCCTTTTGAGTCAAATGTCCCCGATGAGGCTGCTCTTGGGGATATTGCTCGTATGGCCCAGAGACAGAGATTAGCCGAGACTGGTACACAACCAGAGGAACAGGAAGTAGAGACTGCTCCCCGTGATGAAATCACTAAAGTGAAGATAGACTTCACTCCTATTGAGTTTACTCCTGATACTGAGGAACAAGCCCCTGCTATAGAGTTCAAAGAGGATAAACCATCTTGGTTGGATGAAGTAAAACAGGACTGGGAGAAGGCCAAAGAGACTAATCTTGGTACTGCTGATGTGCCCCTTGCGTTCTTAAGAGCACGGGCAGAAAGAGGTATTAAAGGTCTTGAGGAAGTTGGAAGAGAGCGTATTAATCTTATTGAACAGCGTAGAGCCTTAGATGCTAAACGTAAGCGTGGACTTGCTACACCAGAAGAAGCTGAAGCTATTGATACTCTTGATGAAGAGTTGAGAAAGAGGGCTGTTGAGGACGCTATTAACTGGGGGCCGGGGCCACTGGTTGCTGGTGGTAAGATTGGTAAACTTAAGGACTTATTTAAAGAGCTTTGGGGTAGAGGCGAAGAGGCTGTGCCCCAAAAAATCCTTAATAAAGCTGAGGATATACTCAGTAAGTATGAGGATAAGCTAGTTCTTAAAGCCTCTAAGGGAAAACCTGCCCATGAAGCCATGCAAGAAGTAGAAATGGATATGGGTATAACTGCCCAAGAAATAGACGATATGTTATTCCTGACTGGCAGAGAACTCAGATACCCCACTAGGGAAGAGGCATTGAAGGCTGTTGGTGCTTCTAGGGCTGCTTCTGTAGAAGAAAGAGAATTAGCTCAAGGTGGTTTTATCTCTGACCTCTTAAAACCAATATCTACAAGACTTAAAGAATTAAATGAAAAGCTCTTTGGTGAGATGCGTAAGTTTGAGTACACTATCAGGACTCAGTATCATAAGGGCTTCTCTGCTGCTGAGCCTTTTCTTGAGCGTATTGAAAGCCTTGGAGCAAGGCAACAGAAACAGATTAAACGTGCTCTGCTTAATAGGGACTTTGATGTTATTACTAGACTATTAGCTAGGGATACTAAGGCTCTTAAATCATTTGAGGAAGCTAGGGGTGTTCTTAAGAACTTATTTGAGCGCCAGAAAGAGCACGGTCTTAAGGCTAAAGAGATTGATAATTACTGGCCTAGAGTCTTTCTTAATACCAAGAAAGCTTTAAAGACTCTTGGGACTAAAGAACAATCCTTAGTGATGAAAGCTTTTTCAGTAAGAAAGAAGCAGTTAGGTAGGGAACTTACTGACCTTGAGAAGAGTGAGATTCTACACAAAACCCTCTTTGGTGGTGGTAGAACCTCTACTGCTCCGGGGCACCTACGTTCTCGTAGATTTGAACAAGTGCCTGATAAGTTTCTTGACTTGTACGCCTCTCCTAGGCAGATGCTTCATTATTATATGAGGGATACTGTACTTGATCTTGCCAAGAGAGACTTCTTGGGCAAGAGGTTGACCAGACAGAAAGGTACACAGAACATAGACTGGGAGTCCAGTCTTGCTAAGGTTCTTCTTAAGGACTATAAACTCTCTAAGGACTCTGCTACCTTTGATGAGATTAGAAAGTTACTACATGCAAGAATGATTGAGGGGGAACGTAGCCCCAACGCTTTTATTCAGGCCATGAGGAATGTAACCTACTCTGGTACCCTTGGTAACTTACATGCTGCTGCTACTCAATTACAAGATATTGGATTAGCTTTCTCTAGGTTTGGACTCATTAATACTCTCAAGACTCTTGTTGGAAGAAAGCATGTAAGAGCTATGGATTTTGGTTTGAGGGATGCTTCCATTGAACTCCTGCACTCTCCATCTGCTACTGCTAGATGGATGGAAAGGTTCCTTAAGTATTCAGGTTTCTCTAGAATGGATCAATTTGGTAAGGAAGTCCACCTTAACTCTGCCCTTAGAAGATACTGGCAGTTATCCAAGACCCCGAAGGGTAGGGATATTATTGCCAAGAAGTATGAAGGGGTTATGGGTAGAGAAGAGACAGAGAGGATGATTGAGTCTCTCAGAAAGAAGGAAATGACAGAGGATGTCAAGATTCTTTTGTTTAATGAACTCTCTGATATGCAACCCATATCTCTTCTTGAAGTCCCACTTAAATATCTCCAAGCCCCTAACGGTAGGTTATTCTACACCCTTAAAACATTTACTATTAGACAGTTTGACTTGATTATGAACGATACAATCAGACAGATAAGAGGTGGTAATGTCAGAGAAGGCACAACTAACTTAGCTAAGTATGCTGTGTTTCTTTCTTCAGTGGGCGTAGGGGTTGGTACTCTTAAGAAGTGGATGAGTGGTGAGGAAGTGACTGTTGATGATATTCCTGATATGGCAGTTAATGATGCCCTCAAGATATTTGGTGGGTCGGAGTTTATTGCAACTCTTGGTTTAGGTGGCAAGGCTGGTTCTGCTGCTGTGAAGTTGACAGCACCAGCACCTTTTAGTATAGCTGATACTATTGGTACAGATATACATGACTTAGTAACTGACAGTGAATTTAAACTCAAGTCTGGTCAGTATGTGCCTGTCATTGGTAAGTTTTGGTATTACTGGATGGGGCCGGGATTTGATAGAATCAATGAAAAGAATGAGGGAAAATAATGGATTTAGATAGATTACAGAAACAACTTGAGGTTGAAGAAGGCGTAAGGAATCTTGCTTATAAAGACTCTAAAGGTATCTGGACTATTGGTATTGGTCATAATGTAGAGACTAGACCTATCTCAGACCTTGCTGTTAAGGTTATATTTGAAGATGATGTTAATACTGTAGTTCAGTTACTAGATAAGTACCTCTCTTGGTGGAGAGGTCTTGATGTAGTAAGGCAGAACGCCCTTATAAATCTTGGGTTTAACTTAGGGGTTGGCCCAAGTGAAGAGGACAAAGATGGCAAGCTTCTTACTTTTAAAAATACTCTTAAAGCTTTTGAGAGTGGTGATTATACTTCCGCTGCTAATGGCCTTCGTAATAGTCTTTGGTTTAAGCAGGTTGGTAAGAGGGGCGTTAGAGTATCTAACATGGTTGAGACAGGAGAGTGGCCTAATGACCTTTAATGATTATCCTTCTGAGTTCTTATTTATATTGTACAAGAGAGTAATGTGGCTCCGTGCAAGGAGGGAGAGCCTCACGGTGTTTGAAAAACTGTGGGGTTATCCTTTTGTATGGTTCAGTTTCTTAATGGATGTACTGTACAATATCTTCTATGCTACATTCAAATACAAAGACTTGCCAAGAGAGTTCTTATTTACTTCAAGACTAAAGAGATATAAGTCTGACTTTGGTGGTTGGCGTAATGATGAGGCTGTTAGAATCTGTGAGATATTAAATAAATATGATGAGGGGCACTGTTAAATATGAATTGGTTAGCTAGATTATTTGGATTTGGTGGTGAAACAAACATAGTCAAACAAGTGACTGATGTTGTTGATAACTATAAACCCGGTCAAGTAACTAAACACAAGATGGATGTAGAAACAACGAAGGTTGAAGATGCCTCGCAAGACTCTGCTCGTAAATTCGATGCCCCAGTAATGGATGACATCTTCAACCGAATCGTAAATGGTCTCAACAGATTACCTAGACCCCTTTTTGCCTTATGGTCTTTTGGGGTTCTTGTAGGCATTTTCCCAATACCAGCAGTCCTCAGTACAGCACCAGTTATTGTTCTTAACATCATCTGGACTGTCATTGGCTTCTACTTTGGCATCAGGACTGTCTCTCAAGACCTGCCTTTTCTTATTAAAGCCCTAAGAAAAGATTAATTAACGTAAGCTTTAAGAATATCTACTTGGTTGTCTTTAATCAATTCAATAAAGTCATCAAGGTGATCCCTCAAAGCAACAAGTTCACCAAGAGAATCATTCAATTCTTTCTTGGTTTTCCCCCACACTTCAAAGTAAAGCACATCAGAGCCATCACTAATCTTAAATGTCATGTTAGGATAACTATACTCCTCAGTAACTTCAGGCATAGAGACTTCCCAACAGACAGATTTAAGATCACCACTATCTTTACTTAAAAACTCACGCTTCTTCACATTAATACTCATTTAACGCTTTCTCCTTTTCTTAGATTTCGACATCAAAAACTTTAGCAACATTCTTAGCAACCTTCAACGCTCTATCGCGATTCTCGCTTTCAGCAAAAGCCTGAGCCTCCAACTCAACAATCTCCATGTCAATATCCTTCACTCTATTATCAGCCCGTTGAGCTACGCCTTCAAGACGTTCCTTAAGGTTCTGGAACTCTTCAAGGATAGAGCCAAGTTCATAGTCACTATCGTACTTCTTAAACACTTTCAACTTTAACATATTTTAGTCTGCGCTCCTTTTCTCGTTTAGATTGATGTGGTACATCATACTACATTAATTACTGTCAAAATCTTATTTCTCCAATGATCTATAATTTACCCCTTTATGATTAGCTTTCCAATAATTAATAATCTCTTCAATTTTATTTTTGCGTCTCTGGCTCATTAAAGAATATAATGTCATCATCCATTGAATAGCTTTATTACCATTAATACTAATGTGCCATATATCTTTACCAAGTGTGCCATTTGGTAATTTATTTTTATATGGGCCAGTTACATTTGTATTGAATATCCTCGCCGCATAATCTAATACATCTTTATCTGCCATACCAATTCTTATATTTGGTTTTCTAGTCCAACATTTACCTTTACCTCTACTTCCATTCCCCTGTAGACTGAAACAACCTTCGCCCTCTATTAAACCAGCAAGCCAATATAAGTCTTTAATTTTCAACAAGTTCTAATTCCTCCAGTCTCATAGATGTTCCGTGGTTACTTCCCGAATCAAAACTTACATGAACCCACCCCATAGGGATATACTGTACTCCATCTACTATACCAATATCCCCCGGTGTAATATCTTTAGGTAGGTTCTGTACCCAAGATTTAATCTTTACTTTACTGTAGATCGCAAGTCCCTCCGGTGCAGGCAAGTTCTTGGCTACTGGTTGTGTTGTCTCCTTGTTCGTACTCCTTGAATTTATCCCAATCAACTTTAGGCAGTTTCGCAACAAGTTCATCATATTTCTCCTTTGTAATCTCTTCATACGGGGCCTGCTTGTAGATATGATCAGAGTGTGGTAAGAATGAGACACCTGACATAATATCAAAGTTCTTGTACACCCAAGCAGCTACATCCAACCACTCACTCTCCCTCACATAGATAGTCACAGAGGGCTTGTGTTCACACCAATGTTCAGCGTACACCTTCCATAACTCTAGCTGCTCAATGGCAGTAAGATCGTTCCTAAGAACACTAGAAGAAGGGGCCTCCATAGGAAAGCTGAAGATAGAAACCGACCCCGGCTTCGTCAAGTCGTCCTCCATAGGCACCCCACTATCCTTTAGGAACTGTGTTAGGGGGTCTTTGCTGTCCGACCGTACACGGCGTATATAATACTGAGAATACCTAGGGTGGATACCGCTTGCAGAATCAACCAACTGGGATACGGTGCCAGAGGGCTTAACACAAGTAATAGCAGTAGAAGGGTTGATACCCAATCTAGCAGCCCACTCTTTATTTGTTTCAATACAGACATTTTTTAGTTCCTTCAACCAAGCTTTAGGGTCATTTAAATCTACACCTGACAATACTCTGTGATCCATAATACCAGTCAAGCTCACACCCAACAGTCTTTCCTCTTCACAGTTCTCTTTCCACTTATTACTAATGTACCTGAAGTCTGTCAGTGTACTTTGTAGAGTTCCAAGTATACTCGCAACTCGTACTTTCCTCTTGAGGTCGTCAAGAGTGTCGTTTGGTCTAACGACAACTTCTGTGAGATTGCAGAATTGTCTGTCTCTAAGGAGGATTTCAGAGCAGGGGTTACATCCAAAATCATGCTCTGCATCACGCCGCCCAATTCTTGCAACGTGGTTCTTGGCGGCAACCCTGCTAAAGATTCCTCGTTCTCCTGCTTTACTTTCATATAACGCCCTCCATTCTTTTAGAAATGCACTTACGTCCGGGTGCTCAGTGTAACAAACACTATTATTAGCAAGAGCGCGTTCAGGAGCGTCAATGTACCAAGCGCCGGACTTAGCATGGCGCATCCGCTCATCTGTGAGGTTACTAAGGCTAATGAGAGCAGAGCGCCTAACGCCCCCCACGACAACCACATCAGCGATTTTACAAACAATGTCATGTACCTCCAATGAATTTAGTTTCCTACCTACTGCCTTTTTAAATGTATTAATAGTAAAATCAAACAGAGCGCCAAGGGGGTCAGGGCCAGAACTCCTGCCACCAAAAGTTTTAAGACGAGTACCGGCTGGACGAAGCTTGCTAAGATCATACTTAGGAACCAGACCGCTATAAAGCAGAGATATAAGTTCGCGGTAAGATTTAGCCCATCCAATTTTACTGTCCGCAACCACAATCGTTGTATCTGTTTCATGTAACTCCTTTGGAACCTCCGGTAATTCATTAATATATTGTCTCTCAACCGAGAAGCCAACACCAGTACCACACATAAGGATGTACAGGATTTCATCAAAAGCTCTAACCCTGTTCATAACCAAGTAAGCACAGTTGTAGCCAGCTACATTGTCTTTATCAAGGGCTTTGCCTGCAACCATGAGACAGCGCATACTGGGCATTACTTCAAGATCAATGATGGCTTTATTGATTTCATCAAATGTCTGTATATCAAGTAAAGGCTTGCTTAAATCTTTAGTCATCCAAAAATTCATGTAGCGCCCCACTGTCTGAGGCCAAGTTTCTCTACGCCCAAGATCATCCCTCCACCTAGCATATCTGCTGGTGTGGATATACTGCTGGTAGTCGGTAGGTAAGGGGCTTGTATAGTGCAAGCCTTCATTACCATTCTGACCAATCACATCTATTCTACTTATTTTTTTATTCATTATTTTCCTAGTGCCTTGAATAGTCTTTCAAGTACATTAAATTTTCTAGATACACTACAATTATAATCTATTGCTTCAGATAATTCTCTCAATAAAGAGAGGTCTAATTTATTCATATCTGAGTTAGATACTCTTATTTTAAAGGTTAAGATATAATCATCGCTGTTGAAATCTTTTACAGTTTCAATATTTGCATCAGCCACCGTACCCGTCCTCCTCTGTGATTGGCTCCATAGTATCAAACTCTTTCTCAAACTTCTCCATGATCTTCTCTGGAAAAGCATCTAGTATATCTTCAGTAGAGATTGAAAGAACATCTACGATTTCGTCAGGATCGTAGAGTTCTAACAAGTGTTCCTTATACTCCGCCAGAGTTGGAATCATTATCAGTAGGCTCCGGTATAATAAATTCTTTTGGTACATCCGGGCCTTTAGCTACACCCTTAACAATATCAACCATGATAGGATCATCATAGAGCACCTTTCTATTAAGACCTGTGCAGACATGGTTTCCCATGAACTTCATCTCACACGCCTGACAATATTTACTTTTACGTCTTGCCATTTTTATGTACCTCCGTACATTCGTTTTAGTCTACCCATCGAAAATTGCTCTATATCTGCCCTGTTAGTATCATAATGATCTAGCAACAACACACCACGCCAATAATTAGTCATAGAGCCTTGGGCGTATTCATCTATATGTTCAAAGAAACAACCACAGTTAATAGCCTGTTGAAGAGAGGGGCTATTCTTTCTGTGTACTGCTGCAACATCAAAGTTATGGGTATGACCAAAGCATACGCTGTTAGAGTAAACTTCAAGAGCTTTGTTAGTTGCATACTTACCACCAACAGGTTTACCATTTGCCATGATGGGTACATGAGTAAAGCTCATACCTTTATGGATATAGTCACTCTTGTAAGGTATAACCTTAAATCCACGTTCAATCAACTTCATATCCTTCTCTACTGAATGAAGGCCATCAAAGGTGGGGTCAATATCAATGTATCTATCAAGCCATTCCTCATGGTTGCCTTTAATAAAGACCTTTTCAATTCCCATTATACCATCTTGCATATAATCTAAGGCTTTATTAGCTACTTCAATATCTTTCTCATACCTACGCCCCTCTATCTTCCTACGCTTATCTTTATCCCATGCTGAGAGAGAAGTGAAGCTAGTGAAGTCACCCATAATAATAACACGGTTAGGGCGTTTCTCTTTAATAAGATTATTCAACCACCTGAATCTTCTTAACCCATCTCTGCTTAATTGGCTTGGGTCAGTATGACAATCCCCTATTACTAAACTAATATCACTCTGGTTCTTTTTTGGCATTCTTAAAAGCCTTGATTATACCTTGGATTTCTTTAGTCATATCAGTATCATCATCAATACTAGTGACCTTAGTAACCCATGATGGTGGCGGCGGTGTGAAAACAGGCATAGTTTTAATCACCGTACCTTTCTCTAAGTTGTGTACTTGCCCTTGAAGTACACCAACTTGATGATGTATCTGATATAGAAGAGCAAATAAATCTGTGAAGATGGCATCTAAATCTTCTGGTGTTCTTATATTTACTTCAGCCATTCTTTAGGTAACTCCTTTATGCAAAATTTAAAGTTGTGTTCATTACACCAATCACTATATCTAGTCTCACTCCCTTTATACAAGTATTGGTCTCTCATAAAGAATAATCTAATATCCTTATCAGGGTGTGCTTCTCTTACTGCAAGCATCTTGGTTCTGTCCTTACTAGTGAACCTCCCTTTAGTCTCTATGTAAATACCATTACTTAATAGAAAGTCGGGTAGGTAATAATGCTCCTTAGTGTAAGTAAGTCTGTGTGGTTCATACTTGAACCTGATTCCTTTTGTTCTTAAGAACCCCGATGTAGTAAGCTCAAACTTACTTTTATATGGGACTTTAGCCTTCCTCTTGTTCCGCTTCTTTGCCACGGGTTAGCTCCTGCACATCAGGTACCTTCTTGATCTTGACCAAGTGAACTGGCTTACGAGAATACAGGAAAGTTCTGATACCCTTTCCATTATTAGCATCCTTCCAGCACTCATATTTCCATGCACAGTATGAACATTCAACACCGAGACACTCGTTCTGGTGGCTGGTAACTTGTGCATCAAACTTTCTAGGTGGTGGGGCGATCCTTTCCATATCATTAGTCAACTCAATGAGTTCTTTTTTGCTCA
>JAEHJW020001824.1_pt1 | contig 20914 bp, 17 predicted proteins | sample 9271431 | NCBI WGS metagenome assembly JAEHJW02 | reverse complement strand
TACAGTTGTGAGGGGAGTTATAGCTACCTGGTTACTTATAAGTAAGTCTATATCACTTCCTGTTAGCGGTAGATTAGTACTATCTACATATTTAGAAAGTTCTGTTTCTGACATATAGTAAAGTATAGGGGCTCTGGATACTAGATATGGTGGAACATACGTTAATGATATTCCTAGAGCCGTTGCTTCAATATAAACCATATATAAAAACATATCAATGGCGCTGAGGCTATATGAATTTTGGTCGATTGGATTAGTAAAGGTTATCTTAGCATTATAATAACCATTTACTGCAAAATACAACCATGTGTTCATAACCAGGCTTTCTTTAGTGTGTTCTACGAGTGGAATATTAGATTGGATATTTGTTTTAATTATTTTAGTAGGAACATCGGTATATCGGCTATACTGTAGACTAGTAGTTATATCACTACCGTAGTTTTGTATATATTTAGCATTATCATTCGTAGCACCTGCCTCGTAACCTAATACTTCAGATAGTGTATAGTTTACCCTAGGTTCTGTTGGATTAGTTAGAGATACTTGTTGCAAAGATGTGATAGGTTCATTGGAGGTATCGAACCCTGTGTGCTTTAGTCTATATGTGACTAAGTCTATTCCATTCGGGGTAATAAAGTTATCAATCAGGCTCTGGAATGTACTTTGAAAACCGGCATGTTTTTCTATATAGTTAATGTTTCTATATAAATTGAGTTTCTCGCCTAAACTAAATTCTGTTATTAATGATGCTAGATTACCATGACTGGCAAGGTACATAGAGACGTGAAAACTATGAGCCTCAGGTGTTTTTGCTCTATGCAAACGAGCATTCAGAAGAACTGGAACAAGTAAGGAATACATAATACCTAGATTAGATACAGTATATAAGCTATCTGTAACTTGAAAGCCTCGTACATTCCAGCGTGATTTATACTTATCTATCCATTCTTGTAAAGAAGCTATCAAACTGACCTCATTGCTCTCAACAAGTTCAGAGCTATAAGCTAAGATAGCTCCATCATTAGCTGCTATTGCTGTGTTTATATCGCACGGGTATAGTATGCTGTTTATCAAAGGTATTTGGTTAGGGTATTGTGCGATTAAATTAAGATAGTATTGGCTACCAAATTGATATGCCTGTGCTGTCAGTGGATTCTGACTCAAATTCTGTGGAGAAAATTTAATATCTTGTAGGGTATCTAACGATTTAATATATATCACAGTGTCAAATGGTTCTACATATTCTCCAGACAGATTAAGATAGTACTTCCATGTAGCTTTGTTGGTAGGATCATAGTAGTCTGTGATATTTTGACTATTATTGCCTATTTGTAGATTAAGATACTCATTTATTAAATAAGCCGTTTCCTCTGATTTAATGACGAGTGTTTGAATCAAAGCAATACATGATTGCACATACAACTGATAATAGTTACTTTTCATGGTTACCACCTTCAGGGGAATCTTCAATGGAAAACAAGAGTAGCCTTAGAGATCTTGTAGAGCGAGTAAATAAAAATAGCAGTTACCCAGCTTTGCAATTGGTCAGAAACAATCTGGTTGGGTCTGCTGTTATCTCTAAACTGATAACTAATAAATCCCAACAGGATTTTGATGTAGAGTCTGAATGGGCGTCGAATAATGTAAATACAGCTAGTATTAAGTATCTAGCTCACACTATTCTGGACAACAAACGCGGCTCCTCAAATATGATGGAGTTATTTCCAGACATTGAGATAGCTATCCAAATATTAGTTAGTAGCATTCTGTCTCCTAAGGACATGACTAATACTGACCTTATTTATAAGATCAATAACTCGTTCTTGAGTAGTGAAGTCACTGGTGCTATTCTTAATATAATCAAGAAAGCTATGGAGTCTCATTATCACGTTATTGATGACCTACCAACGATATTGCGACAGACACTGTTTGAAGCCGGCAGTTATGCAGTGCTAGTAATTCCTGAGAATTCTTTAGATCAACTCATCAACCGCAATCAATACATTAGTAAAGAAGCATTAGAAAATACTATCACTAAAGATGGTAAGATGCGGCCTCTTGGTATATTGGGAAACTCGTTTAGTCCTGCATCTAGGCCATTAATAACAAGATCTGGCGGCATATCAATGGAGTCATTTGGCGCTCCGATGTCCAGTTACAGAGTAGAGGCCTATGAACCTCAAATAGGATCACAGAGACTAAAAGATGGTGTATTAAAGAGTACCGGCGATAAGAAAGAAGATATGACAATGATTGTAGATCTGGCTAGCTATATCACCGTAACAGATAACTACCATATTTGCAAGATACCTAAGCTAGTAGAGCACAATGCCAGATTAGAGGTTAAACATCGATTAGCAACAGAAGATGCGAGACTTCCTGGATACAATATGAATATGCCTACAAATAAAAGAATAGAAGAGCTGGTATATAAAACCACAACTAATCAAACAATTCCATTTGTAGCCATCAAAACTAAGAGCGCCGCTACCCGAAACCCCATAGGGCGTCCATTAGTATTAAATATACCTTCTGAAGCCATTGTTCCTGTCTACACTCCTGGAGACGAGACAAATCATATTGGTTACTTTGTAATGATTGATTCTGAAGGTCATCCTCTCAATAAGAACTCTCTTGAGATGACTAATATAGATAACATGAATGGTACAACCTTCATGAATGCTAATATGAATTCACCAGATCTCAGTAACTTTATTACCAACAAGACTGCATATAACTTAAACGGCAGTCCTACTTCAGGTATGAACTCAAAAGAGCTCACTAGTGTATTTGCAAATATTATTGAAAACGACCTGATAAATAGACTACAAAATGGTATCTATAAAACCAAGTTAGAAGTAGGTAGGGTTGATGAGATTTATCGAATAATGCTTCAAAGAGCTTTTGCAGCTCAACAAACTCAGCTAGTATTCGTACCGGCCGAGTTAATGACCTACTTTGCTTATAAATATCATCCAAATGGTGTTGGTAAATCATTAATGGAAGATGTGCGCGTATTGAATAGTCTTCGTGCTATGACTATGTTTGCTCGCATTATGGCATCCATTAGAAACAGTGTAGGTGTTACTGAGGTTCATCTTAAGCTAGATGATAAGGATCCTGATCCTCAGAAAACTATCGAAATGACAATGCATGAAATTATGAAGACCCGCCAGCAATTCTTCCCACTAGGAATTAACTCACCTAGTGATCTTTCAGAGTGGGTTCAAAGATCAGGTTTCCAATTCACATTTGATGGGCATCCTAAAATTCCAGACATGAAGATAGACTTTGAACAGAAAGGCTATACTAATGTTAAACCCGATGACGAATTAGATGCTGAACTTAAGAAGAGATCCATTCTAGCATTTGGATTATCTCCAGAGACTGTAGATAATGGATTCTCAGCTGAATTTGCTACTACTGTCGTGGCTAACAATATACTCTTATCTAAACGAGTTATGCAAATACAGCAAGTATTTATGCCGATATTTACTTCATATGTCAAACAACTAGTTAAGAACGATATGGTAATTTATAACGAGATTATAACTGTTCTTGATACTAATCAGGCCTCTATATCTAAAACTTATGATGAGGATGAAAAAACCCTGATGACAGAGAATAAGTACGAATTCTATGATCTTCTTATTGATAAACTATTGGATCTCTTTGAAGCATCTCTACCATCTCCAAACACCACCACCATAGAAACACAAATGGCGGCACTACAACAGTATACAGATGCATTAGACAAGGCTCTAGATGCATGGATAAGCACTGAAGCTGTTACTTCTAATCTCATGGGAGAAATAGCTGACGATGTAGATATGCTTAAAGCAGTAATTAAGTCCTATTATATCCGCAAATGGATGACTGAGAATAATGTACTTCCAGAACTCAATGATCTTACTTTAGCTGATGAGGATGGTAATCCTAGGATTAATCTGTTTGATATACAGAAAGATCATATGGAAGGTCTGCTTAACACCGCATCTAAGTTTATCACCGAAATGCATAAAGTGCGTGATAAAATTGATAAGAAGATCGGTGAGCAGGGAAATGATATGCAGGCTGAGCTCGGGGAGCCTGACAATACCGATGTCAGCTCAGAGATTGAGGAGGCTGGCGCCGAAGGGATACACGATCTCGATACAGACGGATCAGGAAACGGTGGGGATGCCGATACTAATTCGACTAAGCCTGAAGAGGGCGGTGGTGATATAGATGGTGATCCAGATGATCCAGGAAAGGCTGCCGATGCTGCTGCTAACAAAGACGATTTGTAATTAAAACATAGTACTCCATCCGGCTATTAGACCGGATGGAGTATATGATCATCTACCATTCAATGGCAGTTGTTTGACATGCAGATGCCAGAACTCCTGCTAGTCCAGTTACTTGCGTAACGGGGATATCCTGACCTATGGGCAGATATCCCGCAAGAGAAGAACTGAGTGACGATACACTACTATTTAGTGTATTCAGGTCAGTTTGTAAATTAGTTACTTGGCTAATTGGTATAGCTTGAGTTGCTGGCAAAAAGCCAGACAATGCTGATGTTAAACCAGTTATCTGAGCTATGCCTATAGGAGATGTTGTTGTCAAGAAGTTGTTAAGAGCTGCAGACAATCCATTTATATTAGAAATGCCTAGATTTGCAAAGTCGTTCTGAAGATTCGTAAGATCAGTTTGTAGTCCGCTCACTTGACTTATGGCGATAGCTAAGCCAGACGGAGACAGACTATTTAACGCAGCAGCTAAACCAGTAACCTGACTTATTGGTATAGACTGATTTGTTTGAACACATGCATCTAATGCTGCCTGCAAACCATTAATACTGGAAACACCGAGAGTAGATACCGTGGCTGTAATATTATTTAAATTAGACTGTAATCCAGTTACTTGCGTTATAGGTATAGACTGATCAACTGGTAAATAGTTATTAAGAGCTGACAATGAAGTTGTTAAGTATGCCTGTAATCCACTTATTTGGCTCATAGGTATGCTTTGATCAGCCAACATAAAGGTATTCAGAGTAGCTTGCAAACCAACAACCTGACTAATTGGTATACTTTCATTAGAGCTCATGTAACCGTTTAATATATTTTGAAGACCTGGTATATTGGCTATAGAAAGAGGAATTATTGAATTCTGTATATTAGTTAGTGCAGATTGCAAACCAACAACCTGATTCTGCCCGATAGTACCATTAGTATCCAATTTACTAGTTAAAGCTTGCTGGACAGCATTACTAATAGGCAAATTAGCAGGGGATATGTTGGCTACATTACCTAATCCTAACGACTGAGGTGTGGTGGGCGGAACTAATCCTAAAAGGCTAGAGATAGCAGCTAGTGTGGTATTTCCATTGCTATCAGTTACTAATAGATTAAATGTTCCGTCTAAGAGTACTGGTGGTGTTACGTTGAGAGAACTGAGCAAAACTGAAGCAATAGCCATGTCTAACTCCTTACTGGATGAGTATCGCTTGACCGGCATTTATGGTCAAGATTTCAGAGGCATTTACAGTTAATAACTGGAGACTACTATCCAGCGTGGCTATGTTATTTATAACGTAGTCTATTGGCTTTATATCGCCAGCTGGCGATACATAAAAAGCTTGATTGATAGTTCCAGACACCACATACGAAACCTTATCATTAAAAGTAAGAATCAGCTCAATGCTCTCGCCATTTATTAATGCAGTTGTTGTTAGGTTATTATTAAGACCAACTGTATCTTCAAATTGTGGAGTCGATAGTCTGAGAATAGTGCCTAACTGGAATGCCAGATAAATATTCAGGTTATTAGTAAGGCCTCTTGTGAACATGCGAACTTTAAAATCAAAACCCTGGGTTTTTTCTACAAACATAATATCCCAGTCTGTGATATCTAAAGCTAAACCAAGTTGTTCATTTATAAATGGGGTCATATATTCCAATAACATTTCATACTGCGTGCTAGCTACCATGATCCCTCCGGCAGTTATATTATAAACTAAATAGTCATACGATAAGATTTAAGAAAATTGTAACATATCTTGTTATACTAGGTACTGCTGTTAAACAGCAGTACCTAGTATTTATGGTCTCAACAAAGTTATGCTGCTAAAGTTGTTATAACTAATACATTAGACAAAGCACTTACTGAGACATTAGTTGGATTGGACAGAGTAACTTGAATGTCGTACGTAGTGTCTAAAATCAACCCACTAATAACTTGTGAGATTGTGTTATTGCCAGAATAATTAACAACATTAGCAGTTTGCCAATTAACAGCATTTGTATTCTTATACTGAACTGTAATTATGCTGTTAGCAAGAGAGACACCTGCTGCAGGTAATAAATTTATTGTTAAATCTATAACAGTAGTAGATGCAGCATTGCCAGATAACACCGCCTCTGTAGCTCCTAGTGGTTTATACCCTAGTGCTGTATTTGCCTCTGATAGTAAATCATAAGTAATATAAACATCTGGAGGTGTTTGGCCATTAGTAACATTAATAATATCTTGATCACTTACAGTAAAAAGATTAGCTACATTACCTAACCCAACAGACGCAGCGTTGTCTTGATGAGGATTACTGTAGTTAACCAAATGTGCTAAGAATGTTTGCTTCTGTGAGGCTGTCAGAGTTCCAGAGTTAGGTAGTGATGCTAATGCATCTCCTAGCAGATTATAAGTAACATATGCTTCCAGTGTAATGTCATTTGCCTGGATGTTAGCCTCAGTTAAAACTGGCAGATTTACAACTTTGCCTAGCCCTATCTGAGTGGCTGTCGTTTGGTGTGGGTTATTATAGTTAGTCAGATGTTGAAGAAACTCTGTCCTTAATAATGGAGGCAGTACGATATTGAGAGACTGCACTGCTTGTGATAATAGGTTATATGTTAAGTAGGTCTGTCCAAATATACCATTTTGAATATCAGCTAAAGTAGTAGGCGGGTAGTTAGCAACATTGCTAAGATCATTAAACCCAAGAGCTTCTACGGCTGCCTGCAAAATGTTATATGTGATGTACTTATTACCGAAGTTATTTGCTGTAAGATCACTTTGTGTTAACACCGGTAAATTAGCTACATTACCTAAGCCGACCTGCTCTGCTGTAGTTCTATGCGGGTTATTATAGTTTACCAGATGTTGCAATAAGGCCTGTTGTTGGGATGGTGTCAACAATACACCAAGAGACTGGATAGCCTGGGCCAATAAGTCATAGGTTATGTATGTATCAGTGAAATCAGCATTCTGTATATCCGATATTGTCACTACAGATAGATTAGCTACATTACTTAACTGACTCTGGGCATATTGATATATAGCACTCAACGGAACAAGCTGTATAACGCCATTGTTACTGATGAGTGTAAACTCATTACCAGTTAGACTGCTGGCTGCTTGTTGCGGCAAGTCAGATATGCGTTTAAGAATTAATTCCATGATAAAACCCTCAGTCTGTATATAAAACTAAAACATTACCGTTCTGGTCGGTAATAAGTTGATTGTCCAGTTTACTACCGAGTACCCAAACATCATTGCCATAGTCTCCATATGGAGGACACTGATTGGCAGAAGATAATGAATATTGCTGATATGCGCTCTGGCCTATTTTAAAGTCTGCCTTATAAACATTCTTGATTAAGCTAGCATCTTGACTTATAACACCGCCAAAGCTGACAACTACAGGAAGAGAATAATAACCTGTATTAAGAGTTGCTGTTTCGCTGCTATAATCACCACTAACGTCCTGAAGACTAAAAGATGATAGACTAAAATGTAATGCTAACTGACAGTATATGCGAATACGAAGTAGATTATTAGCATCTTTTGCATAGAACTCATACGCGCATCTACTATTTTGATCATTCGGTATTTGCTGTATTAAATAGTTATCTGGATTATGGGATGTACCCATTTGCTTATTAAAAGCAGAAAACACGAGATTAGAAAAATAGGCAGGTGTGAAATAATATAAAAGTGAGGATGGTGCTGTAGCCATTATCAAATCCTCTATATGGGCTTCTCAGATCATACTATACCTCGAGACCTAGAAAGTCCCGAGGTATGTATGATGTATGATTTTTATCAGCGTTGTTCAGTTGTAATTTGGAATCATATGCATAATTTGCTCAACAGATAAACACTCCGAAGGTTTATCAACTATGCTGTTGAAATAGTCGTATAAAACACTCCAACAATCAGCTTTCCATTTGATAAAATCTTGTGCTTCTTTCTGATACTGATTTTCTACTCCAGCATAGGAACATAGGTCGAGCTCTGTACTATAGCCGAGCTCTACAGCCTTATCATTAATATTCCTCTGAATTAGATGTTTACATGTTTCTTGATGTTGATTACACACCCGCTTAGCAACTTCATCTAAGTCCACGCTAACAGGAACACGACGCTTTAATGGACCCTCACCTTCCCACCGATACATAACTTGAACATTTGACATTATTCAATCTCCATTAGTTTGAAATCCTCCACCACATAATCTAAGAAGTTTTCACGCTTATCAAATTCGACTCTGTAGTTTTTGTTATATAGATCTCCAATAACTTTGTCGAAATAATCTATATCTGCACCCTGAACTACACCTTCACCATAATTCCATATAACTTGCCCAGCAATCCTGTTGGTTATTTTAGCCGTCAATAACAGCAATAGAACTGATGTAGTTAGGGATATAATGTCTGAGCTTGGTCGCATTACAGGCTGTGTTATAATAAGAGATATAGTATCATCGTCACAAATAAACTGTTGATATGCAATTTCTGGTACTTCACTAAACCTATTAATCCACATGTTATCCAAGCAGGTTAAACCTGGAACTGGCATATATAAAGGAATATGGTGAGTGAGATAGAGTGGAAAATACACACCAAATTTTATTTGATTTAATAAAGTCTGGTACTGATCTATATACTTTAAACCTAGGTGGGGATAAGCTTTCTCAAAGGTTACGTTATTAGTAGTGATTTCTTCGTCTTCGTTCTTAAGCCTCTCGTATTCCTTCTTTATTTCCTCCTGAGTATCTGACGCCAAAACATTAAAGTCAGCAACAGGTGTAAACATATTAAAGGAATTAAATTTGATATTACGGATAATTTCTCCTGGAGTACGACCCATGTATCCCATTATTTTATCATTAACTAATCTACTCTTTATACCACGCAATATATCAGGTGGCACATCAGTGGGTTTCTGTTTACTAGACTGCCATAATTGCTTCTCTATGAATGCATTTATGTCATCATCACTTATGTGAGAGAAGCCAGCATCACGAATATATTCAGGCAGGTAATTAATGTTATTATAACCCTTAAGATAAAAGAGCAACCAATTAATGGCTATATCGAATTTATTCGGGTCAAACATGATAGGAATTTTATTAGTGCCTTCTGTATCCCATCGTAGTTGTAAACCGATCTTTTTATTAGCTACAACTTCTCCTTCATGAATAACAGGAATACCACTAGTTCGTATATCCTTTACGATATCTTTATAACCTATCATCTTCCTAATTCTCCAAGTAATAGCTTCTTCCATATCTTAATAGACTTATCACTAAATCTCTTAAGACTTCTTCTGTTAAGATATACATTTAAACGACGAAACATATAGGCTCTCCATAGGGCAGAGATTACACTGCTGTGACTAGTTGGGTTGCATCTACCAATCCAATGTATCCATGGAATTTCTTTCGTTCCTACGATTGGAGTCCCTGTTGCTAATGTATCGCACGATACTAGATTGAATGTTTCACTCAAGGACGCCTGCATGCCTATGTCTACTTCTCTGATAGCTTCAAGAAATTGTTTGTGATCAGTCCATTCTATCAGCTTTACCTCATGCTTGCAGGACGGATGCTGTTTTATTAGGTAGAGTATGTTCAGATATATTGCTAGCCCGCTGATGTCAGCTGTGTTGATGTTGATGTAGAATATAAGTTTCTTTCCTAACAATTCTGCAAACTTTAATGCAGCCAGAGCCTGAGCAAAATGATTTTTAAGAACGCGTGCTGCGCCAAATGAGCTTATTCGAATTATATTAGGTTCCCTAGTCATGGTTTTATCAGACGATTTATCTATAGGGTACATATTTGGTAGGTATAGGACTTTATGTGATCCAGACGAATAACATCCTTTTATTACATCATATAAATCCTTTCCATTGAAAGCTACATATACATTTGGAATATCTATATACTTATAGAACCAATTAGAGAAGGTTCCTTCTTGTGCTATAAAGGCCGCGTCTGAATGTATTCTCAGAATGAAGATTGTATTTGAATGAACTTTTTGTAATGCTTTCACTTGTTCTGGTTTCAGCCATAACCCATCTATAAATACAAATTTAGGCTTATGCTGCTGAAGTGAATCATCAATTTCTGCTGGTTGTTGAACTAAAGAATATTCAATATCTAATTCTTTTACATTCTTTAGACACTCATATGTAGCGTCAGCAGCGTGAGTGAGTCCATTATTATTGGCTATGCCTTTAGCAGCAGCCGATCTGCTAAATCTAGCTATCATTAATACTTTAGTTTTCATCGCACTCTCCGTGGTATACACACTCACAATAGATCATCAGGCCAGAAGTGCCTGATGATCTATTTTATTAACAGACTAGGCACTATACGATGCCGATTGTGTTTGAAAATTTAATATGGATTCCACCCACCATATTGCTGCCAATAATTATCGAGCTCTTCAGTCATTCCGCCGTAAGTCTGTTGCCATATGTTAACATTATAAGCATCGGTAGGATCAAGATCAAACGCCACATCAATACCTGTGAGGCTGCTATGATACTGCTTCCACCAATTTACAACAGCATCAATTTCTGCTGGTGAGCTTTGCGGGCCATTACTGAAGTCATTCCAACTAATATTACCTGATAGATAGTTAAGATTGAACATACTCATCCATGAACCACCAATAGCTGCTGGAACATAGACATACGGAGCAGGTAAGCCATTCGTGTTTGGATCACCTGTCGTATCCATTACCCACGCAATAGCAACACCCGGAGGAGTTGAAATTTGCAAAGAACTTAGATTACTAAATAAATAGAATCGTGTACTGACTCCAGCATTAATATCACTAAGACCCGGCATGCGGTATATGTTCTGGCCAAGCTCATCGGTGATATAGAACTGCATAAACTGAATATTCTGGGGATCTTTTAACAGGTAGATAGTATTGGCTTCTAATACACTAGGTAGCGATATAACTTTTGCAAAATTCAATTGTCCGGCCATAGCCCTAGTCCTTTAAGTTATGATTAATATCAATCGATGGGTTATTCTTGGAAATCAATATCTTCTTCCTAAAGATAAATGAATACCATTTTTTAAACTGGTAGTTTCTTCTAATTTTTTCTATGTACACGATAGCTAGGCTAACAGTATAACTACCACTCATTTGATTAGTGAACTTTATGTATCGGTACATTCTGTCTCTCACTTGACTAAATCCTTCTTCAGAATCAAGCGGGAATTCATAGAAATCCGTATAGAGAAAATAGAAACGAGCGTTCATATAGCTACTATAATTAACAGGCGGTAACACTCCTTCAAAATCCATAATATTCTTACAAACTTCATGGAAACTGTATGTCTTTCTATTCATTGTAGGGTCCCTTATCGATGGCATTGCCCTTATTAACTATAAGAGTAATGTAGGTTGAAGATCTATAGATGCCTGATAATGCGCCAACATTCATCATTTGCACCATTGTTTGTGTGTGTATTATTACCCCAGTTATTGTCTTTAATGTATTACCGCTAAGATAAATAAATTTAGCAGGCATTCCTGGATACAGTAAATCCGGATCAGAGTTTATCCACATAACAGTAATATAATCTACATATGTGCGGTTTATAGCAGAATATTGAACGAAGGGATTATCAGAAATCTCATCATCAGGAACCGGGCCGTAGTTTAGACCATTAGACATTGGGGCGTTTCCTACTTCATAATTTAGCCTAGATCTCGCTCCAATAGGACCTGCCTTATTCAATATTACGGGCTTTAATAGGTATGCGCTAGCCGACGCCATTCGAAATGCGTTACCCTTATCCATTATTTTAGCATGACCATCACTGACATAATGCTTCTCACCTATACAGACTATCTTTACAGTGTTGTGTTCTATTTTGAAGGTCTTTTCAGCATCTGGAAAGTGTTGTGGCGGTACTACGTATAGGATAGCTTTATTTTTCTTCTTAGAGTATATAGTAGTGTTATATAAGGGATATATAAACCAAGTGTTGTTTTGGTTATATCGTTGCAAATACATTCCTATACCGGCATTATAAACACCCTTTCGTTTTTCTTGTAGATATGTCGGTATGTTTATAATAGGAGTTCCGTCAGGTATAAGAGTCATAGGCTGCATGACAGAATTATCAGGAGTCGTAATATCTATAGCTCCTATAGCTGGCTGGCCGTTTACCCTAACCTGCATTGAGTTGCTTCCTACTGTGTGGTATAATATTTTCTCATATGTGGTATTTGAAAATGTTCCACCAGTATAAAGAATTCTAAGAGCTTCTAGACTCATATCTAAACATTGACATTTTACATGTACAGTTCCAGTCATGTTTAAGGCTTGCTGATCAAAACGCTCATCTTTCTCTATAGAGCTTAGAGCCTCATTATCCTTTTCAAGATATACCAATTTATACTTAGTTTTAATAACAGGGCCACCAGGAAAGGCTTTATTTGTAAAAGTCCTAGGAGTTTGTGTTATTGTGACGTAACAATTTTCTTTGAATGGAAAGAAATATTTAATAAAGTCACCACGCCCTAATAAGAATTCTATATGAGCATGATCTCCGATATTATTCTGGTAGTCTCTGATCAAGTCAAAGTTAACTATTTTTATTACGTCCAAGTTAAACTTAGCATTATGTATTCTAGCTGTCCATTTATAGAAGTACAAACTATCTGGATTATTAATTATGTTGTTAACGTCTTTCCATAGTGGTGTGTGTCGTATACTTAGGATTGCCATTTTCTAAGTCCTAGTGGTTTTCTGACTGATTGATCTTTAAAGAAGTCGCCCATGGATTGCCTTTGCGGGATTACTTCTTTTTCTTTCTTAGCAATTTCTGCTGGTATATCAGAGTTCTTTAGGTTCTTAAGAATATTGGATGGGTTAAACTTACCACTAGATCCTAGTCTACGTACGAATAACGAATCCACCATTCCCTTATCGAAGTGAGCTGTAGCGTGTGGATATACTTCCTGAGCAAATTGATCCATAATTACTAAATCTTCTACAGGGGCAGCACCTACATTTATACCAGTAGCTAATGCATCGCGCCATCTAGTAATATGCTTACTGATAGCCTCATATATAAACTTAGTATCAGTTGATTTTACAATATGAACCACAATACCCTCTTGAAAATATTCTATCATCTCTGCTATAGATATCATAACCGTTATTAACTCTTTCGATAACTGCGCATCTATAGCTGGATCAAAAGTAGTAGGAGCACCGAATACACGAATATAGTCAGCACTCATTGTTTTGAAATTTGATACACGACATAAGTAAACCTCATCCCAAATTGCCTTAGTCGTGTCTATATTCGAAAATGGGCGAATCATGGTAATTCTCCTTACTAGTAATTCTTAAGTTTGTTCTTTAGCAGGAATATCAAAATTGGTATATAGTAGAACTGATCTAAACGAGTCCATCCTCGATAGTTACTTAACAGAGCATTAAGCATACTACTATTAAGACTTCTTCTGTTAAGATAGTCTGTAACCAATATTTCTATAACACTCATCTGGAGACCACTAGAGGGATTATAGAATGCTTCAGATAATACGTAGTATTGATCTATGATTGTAGTGTTTATGAGAGGTATGGTAGCATTATTCAGTGCGTATACCCCAGTTACTGTATTGATTTGAGCTCCATTAAGAACAACCTGACTATTCTTAAGTTCAAGAGGACTTAGCCCTTTAGGATATTCAGAATTCTCAATAAACAAAGATTCATCAGGACGTATCGGATATACAACATAGTCTATAAAACTAAACTTAGCACTCTCAAGATATGGATTACCATTGAACTGATAGATATCAGCAACAGCCATCTGTTGGTTAGCAATAGCCAATATACCATAATCTTGTTCTAGCATAGCATCCCAAAAGGTGGGTTGAGATAAGTACGGTTCACCAGTTAGATTAGGCTTATTAATTCTCTGAATATTAAGACTCATATCAGTATCTACTATTTTAAGTATCATGCGAACAAGGAAGATATCCAAAATAGTAGCAGGTTCTTGTCCTGGTATCAAAAGAGTATTAAAAGATAGATTAAAAAAGTTAGTAAAGTATGAGTGCACTAACTTACGTAATTCTGTCTGATAGTTTAGGACATTCTCATAATCCTGACTTGCTATCAACGATGGTCTATTATTATTTTCAATTATTTTTGCATAGTAGGTTGTGGTTACTACCTTCTTTTTCAGATCTTCATATCTTTCACTAAGGTCATTAGCAGGGCCTAATAGAGTATACTCTATCTCAAATACAGAATCCATCATGTATATTTTGCGTATCGATGATGTTACAGAGAATAAACCCAATACACCGTCACCTATATCTGCCAGAAATGAATCTCCAGTATTAGGTACTACGTTGGCGGTAACTAAGGCGCTACCAGTCACAATCATCAAATTGTTTTGCGTATTTTGAGTAGATTGCAGTGGTGTTTGGACTAACAACTCCAAATTCTTTATTTCAGAAAATTGTTGATATGCTGATGGCTCTCCTATATCCAACATCTTAACATTTAAACTATCGCCCAGTACCTGACAAAAATAGTCAACAGTCCAATGCATACCAGCCACATAGGAGAGTAAGCTACTAGTCGGAACATACTTATTGTCCCTGACTATGCCATTATACTTAGGAGGATAAATTTGAGGAACCTCGTTAAAAGTCTCCGGGCGTTGTCCTGGTTTATAGTTAGCAATAGCCATAGATCACCTGTATTGTTAAAGAACTCATATCATAGACTCCAGCCTATTATAGCCTGGAGTCTATGGTTTATACAGATTTTTAATTAACTATGAGGTGCAGATTCTTCATTTCACCACAAGACAAGATAAGGAATTTTAATACCGCTCGATAGGTATCTGTTGCTATTCCTTGCATTAACTTCATGAATTTCAAGGCAGCTTCTAGAATTGCGCGAATAAGCCGCAATTGACTAGTATCGTCTTTTGTTACCTTACCGATAATTTCAGTAATTTTTATTCCTGATATAATTTTACTTTGAAACTCGGTATCTTTATGTATGCGAATGAATAAAGTATTCACCTCATAGATGTGATTTTTCAACTCACGGTTAAGATCAAGCATTTCGCCCTTACTTTTTGGCGTATGCAACCTAATCTCACCTGTTCTTGGAATTTTTCCATACTCTACATTAATGCCGTTATCAGTTCCTTCAACTTTAATGCCATTAACTAAAATCTCATCCTTAATAGGTTTAATAAATGCACCTATTGTATTGTTTTCCACGATTTTCTTAACATCACCGCTCTTTAAGTTATTAAAGCATGCAGTCAAGGCTAAGTATATGTAGCTAAGCTGTTTAGACATATGTGCAGCTTTCTCTATGGTCAATACAGTAGAAGTATCATACAAATTATAGGCCCTGGCCAGGCTCATGTTGTTGATTTCTACAGTACGATCATAACAATTACCTTTATCAGGCAAGTCCTTTATCTTCTTGTCTACACCAGCCGTCCAGTTTGATAAATTAGCAGCAATGATTGATGTATATCGATGTAAAAACTCTTGCAACTTAGCCCAAAGCATCTTAATAAATCTTACTATCTTTTCCCACACTTCAGTTAACTTATTCTTAACCTTATCAGCGTGATTTTTAATACCATCTGAACTGGAGCCCTCAGAGTGATACACTAATTCACTAGCTTCAAGTCCTAATTTCCTACATAGGGATTCCATCGATATGTTTACAGAATTAACTATTGCAGGATCTTGAATAGATTCTAAGCTAACTGAATCGATTATAGATTCAAGAGTAACTAAACACTCAATACCAAACTCTAATTCGCTAATCTGTGAATCTATACCAACAGCATCAGACTCGATAGGCTCAAGCTCAACCCCAACAGAATCTGCTGAATCGCCTATATCGACTGTTACCTCATCATCAGATATTGACACATCAATAGCAGTATCGGCATTAGTCGCCGCGCCGTCGCTAGGAGCCGAGGTATCAGGCACCACAACGTCAGGAACTATTGTGTCAAGTACCACATCGTCCTCAAGAGCCACTGCAAATATTCCACGTGCCATTATTTTATCTCCAGTTATGTAGTCTTTGGTTTGGTTCTATTATCAATTGCAATAACGTGTGTGCTCATGACGGTATTAAATTGTGTTGTGTTTCTCATGAGAGACGCCCACGCTCCCTTAGTTAATAAACCAAATGCTTTTAATCTATCTAGATTAGTCATCTCATTGGCATTAAGAAACTCATTACTGCCAGTTAGGCGTCTATAGATTTGATACATATCATAGATTCCTATTTGCTTTAACCCTACTAATCCATTTATATCAGGGTCGTGAGATAATGTTTGTGATACAGCTCTTATAGTATTCACAACAGCACAAGGATATAGACGAAATCTATCAAATGCAGCTCTGTAAATAGCAGACCAATTTATCAACATGGATAAGCATACATGGTATCTTTTTCTTACATCGAGATCTATATTAGAAGTCACATTCAAATCACTATCAACTTCTATATACTGATCTTTTAACAGTATGTTATCTTCATACATAGAGATATGATAGAAAGACTTATATATTTGGGTTAAGTACGGATACTCAGTCCTAAAGTAATCTAAGACGCAAGGGTCTATAGATACAAAATCCAAATGATTTAAGTTTAGTAGTTCTCTTGGATTGTTTGGATCTATCTGACATAAGCACTGTACAATATTAGCACAATACGTAGGAGTTGTCTCAGGATACCAGTCATCCCAGTGCGGAATTACCATTGGTTCAGTTCTACCAGAGAATCTGTTAGCTAATCTATAACTTTCAAAGTCACGTAACGATGAAATTAATTGATCAGCAGTCTCTGGTAGTATTCTATCTGGTAGTGTATCTAATACAGGCTCTGTATACTCACGCGGAAGTAGTTGATTGTGAATCATCAAAGGGTAACTCATATTACACCCTATAGGCTTCATGTAGTTAAACTTATAAACAAAGTTCATAACCCATAGTGTACCGTTCTGATCTTTCTCAACTTCACCTAGTAATGCATCAAACTCTATTAGTGATAGCATTCTAATTTGTTTTTCTCTGACACCTATTCGAGGATCACCCCCGGTTAGCGTGCTAATTTGAGTTAATCTGTTGCTTGAATAACTACCAACATAAGTAGAGAAATTATCACCATACCCTCCCTGATTCTCCCTATATTGCCATATTAATTTTAATAGATCCATAAACTGATAGGGAATAAGATAATGATATTCTACCTGGTCTATAAAACTGTCAAATGTTTGTGACAATCTCATACGGAGGTTATCTCTCCACTGCATCAGAGCATTTCTACTCACATGAGAGTATCTGAGATTTAGTGTCACTTTGGTTTTTGTATATATTGGCTTTATATATACACCAAGAGCCGCATCATGGAAAATAGGTTTCATATCAGTTCTTGATATTGGGTTACTTCCAATATAACTATCGCTATATCTTTCTTCAACGTCCACCACTAGCTTAGTAGTTGGTTCAAACCCAGCAGCGCGATTAGGGCTCTGTAATAAACTACCAGGCTGAGGCATTGTCTCTAGTTGAGCCGGATACACGATCTCTAAATCTGATCTCATCTGTGTATTTTTTATAATATCATTTACAATAGAAACGATAACAGGTCGTGTAATGGATTGCTCTGTTTCTGGAAGAGGTAATACGACACTAGTCATGTTCTGAACCTCACGGATTTTAAGAATTCATATGATGTCGTCATAAATGCTGCTGACCACCAACTCCATAGGAGAAGGTAGCCAGCAGCTATCCGTTAGGATATTACAACACCACAACGGAGGAGTTAGTCCTCCGGCTTTTCAGCACCACCCTTGCGGGCTTTTACTGATTTCCCAACGTACTCCAAGGACCGCTTCAATGCCAACATCTGCAAACGACACAGTGTGGTAGCAGTGATACCAAGAGTACGATAATACTTACCATAAGAAGTATCAATAGCGCGCCTGACACCCTTATCAATATCACCCAAGCCTTCAATCTTCTTGGCTCCGGCTTCCATGTCTTTCTTCATGGCCAGAAAACCCTTACGGATGTGAGCAGCACTTTTGACTACGACATCCATTTCATTCAGGATTTCATTCAGTTCGCCTTTAGTTCCGGCAACAACATCTCCGTCGCTAGGAGTCTTGCCAGACCACGAACTTCTGAAATCAGGAGTTCCGTCTTCATTAACACCTTTAGCATCGATATGAATTGCTTCAACGAAAAGCCTACTGTTGCCACCTAGAGCAGCGCTGAGCGCGCTACCAAAGTCGTCCTTCATAAATGCTTTATAAATGGCATCTACTTCAGCGGCGTTAGTTTTATCTTTGGCGCCCTCAACCACTTTAGACCCAAAAGATCCACTTACGGAATCTAACTTTGTGAATGCATCGCCAACAGAAACGTGAGTATGCATTACAACTTTGATCAATGCTGAGGTTACGTGAGTATTTGATGGTTCGCCGAAAGCCTTAATGATGGTGGCAGATTTGAACTTTGCATCTTTCTTATCTTGCTCATCAGAAATACTTTTTACAGCGCCACGCAGTTTGGCAATATGAACCTTAACGATGGTTTCACTAAGATGAACCAATCCATCGACGAAATCACCCAACTTTTTCCATGCCTTGGCAAGCATGCTCTTGATGGTGGTAATGGCATCAGTAACAACACCCTCAATGGCAACAGATGCCATACGAGTTGCCACTACGTTGCTGTTTTTGGATCCAAAAGATTCCAACGATGGTAAGATATTAACCTGTTCAAGACCAAGATTCCGCAGCAATGCTTCAGTAGCAATGATGACTGGAGCAATCCCGACATCACTAATACCAATTTCCTTCTCAGCAGAATCACCAAGGGAATCGCCAATAGCAGCCAGGGTCTCAGTATCATCAATACCTTCATCAACAGTATCGAAAACACGATCGGCTTCCTCAGAATCATGACGAACGTCTTCTATTGCATCGCGGGTAGCTACTTCCGCCTCAGCAATACCATCGCCATAGATAGTTGTACTATCGATTCCTTCGCCGCCGGTGCTAGCTTCATCTTCCAGCGCGACGCTGAATAAACCACGATTACGCATAGACATAATTAAAATCTCCAATTGGAAAGACAGGACTACATTTCTTAAGAAATGGTGCTTAAACTAAACACCATACTATAATACTCTCAGGCCATCATGAGCCTGAGAGTATTATCGTTTAGTAGTTCTTACTTCTTGGGTTCTTCTTTCTTACCAACTTTACGAGCAGTTACACAGCGCTCAAGATACTTTAGGCCTTCTTTGGCAGTGACTGAGTAGAGTTTAGCAATTTGACTTTGAAGATTAACTTGATTAGAAGCATTAGTATATAACTTCCTATTATCTTCATCCTCGGTCTTTGCCGCTGCTGTATTAAGCCCCTTCTGTGCCCGATCTAAGGCTTCCTTCATACCTTTTGCGGACTCTACGTAGCTGCGAATTAATTTGAGAGTTACTTTCATCTGTCCCTTATTGGCAACTTCAATGGAAGCACTGTCAGACACTTCACCAGCCCGTTCAACAACATGACCATCTTTAATAGCACTATCGAAAATAAGATGATCGCTCGAAGAATTGAAATCATTCTCAGAATCAATAGATTTATTAATAATATCTTGGATACTCTTAGGGAAGGTGAGCACCTTCTCTACGTCTGTAACAGTGACCTTGGTCTGTCCCTTCTTACCGAATGCACGAACTAGGGCCTTATCATTAATCTCCATCTCAGAGTTATCGTCTTTTAGAGCGTTGATACGTTTCTCAAGAGACTTAATGTGGGCTGGGAAGATATTGGTAAGAATGTCCATTAATTTCTTACCGAGTTCTTTCAATTTCTCAATAAGAGCTTTGAACATGCGAACTATTACTTCTTTGCCTTTCTTAACGGTATCGCCGATCTTCTCAACAACAATGTTGGTAGATATGATGCGAGTCGATGGGCTCTGAAAAGATTCGAGTGATGGGAAAGGTATTGAGCTTTCAAGACCGAGCTTAATACAAAGAGCCTCAACTGCGATCATTGTTGGTTCAATAGATATCTCATCGATACCAACACCTGCAATGGCGGATTTATCGAGGGAATCACCGACTTCCATCAACTTGTCTACCCAGTTGATACCGTTATCGATAGAGCCGGTGATATCACCGATCTCGTCAGCAGTGACTTCGACATCAGCAGTTAGCTCAGCCGTTTCATTCTCAGTCTCGGCATCCTCACCTGGCGTCAGTAATACGACATCTTCACCAGCCTCACCAGAAGCAGTTTCGTCTTCTAGTGCAATACTGAATAAACCACGATTACGCATAGACATATTGGAGATCTCCAAATAAAAGGGAAAAAATAGCAAGAGATATCTAGAATCTCATCGGGCTATCATACTATACCCGAGCTTGATCTCTCAAACTGATACATTTATTACAGTACTTAGCACCAATACTAGAACCTAAGAATACAACATGTAGTAGAGACTTTAAGAAATGGGCCAGATCTCCAAAAAACATACCTGTAATGTGAGTAGCTGAATGGCTCAGCTGTATTGACCTACTTTTACCAGAG